>Ga0326512_10001800_pt1 | contig 16163 bp, 22 predicted proteins | sample 1_2617_0518_D_FD_203652 | JGI IMG/M metagenome (GOLD analysis project Ga0326512, IMG submission 203652) | Bovine rumen microbial communities from UC Davis, California, United States - 1_2617_0518 | ecosystem: Host-associated > Mammals > Digestive system > Stomach > Rumen | place: USA... | reverse complement strand
TAAGTTTATTTGCCATAAGATTCATATTAGCAACCGTAATGACAGAGCCCTCCTCTCCTACAATATTATTAAAGAAGGATTGATATTCAGGCAAGCGGTCGTTTAGCATCTTTTCAATATCATTTGCAACATCGGCCAAGACATCATAGTATCTCTCTGTTACGATTGTTCTCTTGATATCACCTGTTTTCTGATCCCTACTTAATGCTAATCCTACAGTACCGTGAATGATATTCTTGAAATTATCAGACAACAAGCCTTCTTTACCAAAACATATATAACATGCTACTGCTGCATCTAAGAGATAATTTATAGAACGAAATGAGAATATATTAGGAAGTGGTTCATCACCTTCAGTATTTGAATAAATATCCTTCAACTCTGTAACTTTAGGATCCAATACTCCCTCTTTCATCTGCTGCATAGCTTCTGTATAAAGACCCGATTGAATATATTCTCCTACACAGTTAATAAATTTCTGACTAGGATTCTTCATTTCTTGATCTTTTAACGCCTGCATCGCCTTTTTTATCTCATCTTTGAAATTCATTCTTTTTCCTACCAAAGAACCTTCATACTTACACATGAAATGTTTAAGGTCTTTTTGGGTAGGCATGATATTATACACAATGAATCGATTAAGCATTGGAGCAAGAACTGTCATTTCACTAGACAGGTTATTTGCATAGTTTCCGGCTGCCACTACCAGAGTATCTTCCGGTAAATACTCAGCATGACATCTTCTATCAAAGACCAAGTTTAATGATGCACCCTGCGTAGCTGTATCGGCCGTAGTTAACTCATCTAGGAATAACAAAGATTTCTTCCCCTTTTTCTTATTATCAAGAATCTTTTGAAACCAGGAAGGGCGAATGTGCTTTGCAGCGGTAGTTTCAGCATTATCCGCATTAGCTGCAATATCATACCCAGTAATTGTATCTGGAGTTTCATTAGAAATTCTTAATAACACTAAGTCATAATCATTTATCTCTGCAAAATATGAAATTGCTGTGCTCTTACCCACTCCAATATTGCTCATTAATAATATATTTGGAATAGTTTCACCGAGCTCCATACACTTCTTAGATATTTGTAGAGCCATAAAAATGTTAATGTCAATTGATTCGTTGAAATTTGTCATTTTTCTTTTATTTAAATTCTGTTCTTATTTTGTATATTTGTCATATATAAAGGTTTCGTGTCTTTATAAATGCAAAATAAAAGGTTAACTGGCGTAAAATCCTAGATAACCTTTATATTTATTTTAATTATTCACACTCGTATCTACCTTCTAGGAGATTATACATATCTATATAATCAATTCCTATTTCATGTGCAGCATCCTTATCTCTTTCACTAAGTCCCCATCTGCCCGAGCAAATACCTATGTAAACCATATCATCTTTATTTTTCCAATCTTTTAATGCACCAAATAGGGTTTTTGATTTTGGAATACCTTGTTGCATTTGTTGAAGTATTGTACAATTCCTCCTAGGTATTCGTAGATAAGTACTTAAGCTCTGAGCAATGTATTCTAAACTTACCGCTGCAGCATCTTTATTTCCAAAGCTAGGAACAAGCTCTCCTGCCGGAAAGATTATATAAATCTTCTGTGGATTAAAACTCGCCACTTTATCCCAAACATCAAACTTCGGCTTAAGGTCAAAAATTGCACGAGGTAATATATTGGGGCGACCGTTACTTTCCCAAGACTCATATAAGCAATCCAAGACATCACAGATTACTACTTTCTTCCTTTTCACTGTTGTTACAGTATTATTAGGCGGTGTATTGTTTGTCCTTACTTGTCCTTGAGACCATGGAGAAGAATTACTCTGTCCAGGATTCCAACCTCCACTTGATCCCCAACTAGATCCTGTGCCCCAACTAGACCCTGAACCACTACCCCAAGTAGGTTTTGCTGGTGGCGGTGTCGTTTCCCAGGGTGCTTTACTTGATGTTGGTTGAGATGTACTACCTGTTCCCCATATAGGCGTATTATTGTTCGAAAACGGATTATTATTTGACATATTTATCTTTTCTTCTTTCTCATTTTTATACTGAGTTTCCTGTTCATCTAATAATTTTTCTATTCTTGCCTCATCCTCGTCGAAGTCATCATCCTCATCATCCATGTCGAGTAAGATATCATCATCATCGTCATCATCATCTTCCTCTGGATGTCCGGTATAATCGGGCGGAATTAGCTCCTTATCAAACTCACTCGGTTTCATTTTCAGTTGACATTTTAAAGTTATTATTCTTTAGTAAGTCACGTAATATACACATATCATTCTTTTCTGTACAGTTCTCATAATTCTTACTATACATGGGACAAACCTCCGAACAACAGCTATCTATTACTTCAGTTATTCTCACAAAACCGTTATCTTTGATGAGCTTCTGATAAACGTCGTCGATATCTGATAGATTCTCCTCAATTGTATTTTCACAAGGAATATACTGACTTAGTTCACTATTCTTATCATCACAGCCGAGATTAGCACAGAAATCCATAAAGCTCTCATCTGGGTCCTCTGGATTCTCTGGATTTCGCAGCAAACGACATTTCTTACTTCCATATTTACATACAGAGTCACATGCAATCCTTTCTCCTTCTGGAAGAGTTGGTGCTGGGCGGAAAACTAAAAATCTTTCACCTTTCTCCGTATTAATCTTAACTTTTTTAAGCTTATTCATATAATTTAAATTAAAATATTCATTAATAAGAGTTTGAGTTATTCAGCCAACTGTTCAATATCTTTCTATCTTCTTGAACAACTTGTCGCTTAACTAACTGTACCTGACTCTCAAACATATTCTTAACTTGTTTCTCTGTATAAGAGATTCCGTTTACTAATCTAATATATTCTTTCATAAGTTTATATTTATTTCTTTAATTTTCCATGAAACTCTTGCAAAATTCTCACTACCATCTAAGATAGCTATTTCAGTTACCGTATCTTCTAAAAACTTTACCCTATCACCTTTCAATATTCCTTTCGACATTATGCTATGAAAAACCTTCCGCCTTAGTTGATTAGTGATAGATGTTTGTCTTTTTTCCCAATACTCAAGGTTATATCCTTTAATAGATTCTAATATCTCAGTTAATATAACCCTTTTAGGAGCTGAGAGGAACTTATCTACAGAACCAGTACTTATATAGGATCCAATACTTCGATAAACTTTTCCTATGTCTGTTCCAAGAATATTACTCAAAGTTACTTGGAGTTCAGTAGCACTATAACTTCTGTTCTCTTTCTCTCTAGTCTCATTAACGGGATAGTAGAATCTGTCCACAATTCCTAAGGATCTTAAGTACTTGGTTTTCTCTATAAGCTCCGGAGACATTGGTTTCTCAGAAGGCGTAGGATCATTGAACCTATTTTCGAGTTTAGTATAATAGATTATTGCGATTTTTGCTATAAACTTCTCCACCTCGAGTTTAGCAATTTCAACTGGATCTATCGGCTCAAGCTCTGATCTCGATATAATAGGAAGCTTGGACAGATCTAGAAGTAATCTATTATTGTATATTACGCAGCTTCTTATACAGCCAGTTCCAATTAATCTTCTTTTCAATGACTTCGATACCTGTACAGCTATAAAAGGAACATTAAGCATCCCATCCCTAATAATATTGCAGGATTTAATGCATTTCAGATTTTCTCCAGCTTTTTTGGGGATGTTATGAGGATTGTCTGGTATCTGAACATTAACTGTAGAAACGTACTGCAAGCTCAAGTTGGCACGAGAACTATTTCCTACTAATCTTTGTATATTCTCCCAACAGCTTGTATCGTATCTAACTTCTGCAGGCTTCTGTTTCTTACTGGCACTAATCCTGCTGTACTTTCCAATTAGGTCTTGGTCTACTAAAATCTTCGCTTTATCCTTCACTAGGTCGTTTAATAGACTATAGACACTATACCTCTTTCCGCTCTTGTATATTCGTCTTCGAGATAAATTCTGGGTAATCTTAGGGGAATATAAAGGGTCCGCTATTAAGTCAAATAACCCTTCTTTAAAATTGGTTAATCCCCTTCTTCCATATGAGCTGTAAAAACTATTTATTACATTTTCATCCTCCAGTGATATACACATCTCCTCAATTAGGGATAAATAGTTAAGCGGAGTACCTATTATATTTATTAATATAATTTTTCTTTCCTCATCTGTGTATCTTTTCCTCCTGTTTAAGGAATCACATTTCTCTATAGTAAATCCAATGTTTCCTAGAAGTTTTATAGAATCTACCCTAGATGTATAAAAATATCTAATCTTTTGAAAATTATAATCAGACGTAATAATAAACTGGTAAAGCATTCTATTTTTACTTTCTAAAAAGAAGTCATTACCTTCTCGCAGTCTATGTACTACTATTTTCAATCTAGTGTTACTAATTTTTACTTCTCTTAACATCTTTTAATTATATTTCTATTAATAAGATTTTCACCTTTAATACCTTATATTAGAAGTTTAAAATTATATTAAAAATGAATAGAGTTTATAAATGGAATGAAGTGTCTTGCGAAACAATGATAGACATTTTCTTAAATTTTATTAATGAAGAAGATTGGACTAAAGATAAAGTTTTGGAGATACAGAATCCAGTAGAAATTGCTAGAGGCAATCATTTCTGTAGGACATATATATGTAATAATCCAAGATTGAAGCGTTGGATAAAAAATACAGCATATACTAATTTAATCAAAAGATTAAAATCTTGGGATAAAATAAAAACAGATAACTTACCATATCTATGTATTTTAAATAATAGAAGTATATCTAAAATAATACCTTTACTAAAAGAACAAGGTTACCACTATTCCTACTTGAGATATTGTCTGGGGGATTCTAATATTTATTTTAATAAAAGTGAAATATCAGATATTAAAAATTTATTATCTCCCTGCTGGTATGTAAAAGATGAAAAGAAAGATTTAGTAGTTGATATAAGCCTTGATGCTTGTAAGAAATATGAGAATAAATATATAAGAATAAGAGTAATGGACTACGATCTATGGGAAAATTTGATAAATAATCATATAAGTAATAAAGAAGGATTACTTGAGAAAGATGATTTAGATAAAATAAAAATAAAGGGGTACTAATTCCCCCTTTTAATTTTTTCATATCCAGGAAAAGTATATAGACAATCTTTTTCTATCGAAATTATATTTTCCATAGACTTAATCATACCAAATCTCTCATTACCAACTTTTAATGCCCTCTCTATACTATTTGACATGATATAAAATTCATATACATTTTCATCTTTGTAAATATAATTAGTAAATGCATTTAATGAATAAAATTCTTTATTAATATACTCCTCTACTTCTACTGTCCATCTACTTTCTCCATTAATTTTATTCTCATACCTTCTAACAATATAAGGAATCTCTACGTATCCTTCACTCGTTTCCCATTCAACTATATCAATATCATCATTGTTATCGTAAAGTTCCCTAAAATTTTCTGGTACTGTAATATTCTTTTTAAAATTTTCAGCCGCAATTCTATTTAAAAAAATTCTAACAATGCGTCTATCAGAATAAATACCTTTAAATACTAAAAATAATTTCATAACACATTTTTATTTATATTTATAAGGCTTTAACACCTTATATAAAAAATATAATATTAATTATGAGTAGAAAAGTATTAATTATTTATCACAGAGTTGATTTTGATGGGGTATTTTCTTGTTGTGTATCAAAATTTTATTACTCACAACAAGAGAACGTAGAAGTAACTACACTAGGTTGGACATATGGAGACCTAATTCCCGAGTTGCCAAAAGATGTTGATGAAATTGTTATGGTTGATATCAGTTTTCCGCCTGATTATATGGTAGAGTTAGTTAAGAATTACAAACTAACCTATATTGATCATCACCAAACAGCAATTACGGCATCAATTGACAAAGGCTTCAATAATGTTCCTGGTATAAGAGAACAAGGTATTGCCGCTTGCGAACTATGTTGGAAATATTTCTTCCCAAATTTTGAAGTTCCCTTGATCATACAATACTTAAGTACTTGGGATGTTTGGAATAAGGAAAGATTTGATTGGGAAAACGATGTGAAACCGTTGCAAAAAATATTGAAAACTATCTATGGAATGTCCGAGGCGGCTATTTATGCTGATTTTCCTACAATGATTTCACCTAATTATGATTTCACGAGTTTATTAGAAAAGGGAAGATTGATCCAACAATATGAAAATAAACAGTTCCGGGCAGCTGTAAAAGCCTACTCTTTCCCAATAACCGTCAATGGGAAATATAAAGGCGTTTGTATGTTGACTAATAATTTTGGCAGTGGCATTTTTGAATCAGTTCTAAACGACTACGATATTTATGTAACCGCAAATAGAAGAACTGCACCGGATGGACGAATGTATTTTGCAATAGGAATGTATGCAGAGCCTGGAAGAATAGACTTCAGCTTAGGAGAATACTTGAGAGGAAGGTTTGGAACTAAGGCCGGTGGACATCCTTGTGCGGCAGGATCTGAAATAGATGAAGAAACATTTAGACAATTAATTATAGATCAAGTAATTTAAATAAAAAAGAGAGTAGATTAATTTCTACTCTTTCTTTTTTCTATTCCCTGAAATATCCATATAGCTTATTCTCTTTTATATAATCTATTGTCGAAGGATATAGGAAAGGTAATGTACACATTCTTGTAAAAATTTTCTCTCTAATGTCAGTCGAACTAACATTTATTAAATCCTCTCCGTTTTTTACATATCCTCCCCTTTCTAACATTAAGAATTCAAAGTTATTGTAAATCCATTCATAATTTTTCCAACTCTTAATAGAATCTTTAACGTCAGAACCACCTATGATATAGTACTTTTTATCAACAGTTCCATTTTTATTTAAGATTAATTGGAGTTGTTTATATGAATAAAACTTTCCATCGCCCTGGTCTCTAAAAATATCAACATTCTCATCGTTCTCGCCTCCATGAAATAATAGTACTTTTCCTGCTTCACTCCTCAACTCATTCTGAATAATCAAATTTATCATCTGATTCCTCTGTAAGAATGATGCACCTGGAGTATTTTTCCAAGGATTCCCAGGAGATGTAACTATAAAAATTTTATCAACAATGCCTAGATTTATAACCCTCGATATAATAGAAATATGACCTATATGTATAGGATCAAAACTACCCATAAATAATCCTATTCTTTCCATACCTTAAAAAACAAGATTCCATTTTCAGGGGAGTCTATAATTTCTTCTACTTCGACATCCTCCTTATGTTTTTTCAACAACCCATGATAAAAATCCATTGCAGACATTGTAATATATTCAATTACCTTTTTTCTTAGATTCTCTTCGAATAGTTCATGTTCTTCAAAAGGAATAGTATTCATGAATTGGTTCTTTGGTTCCGATCTTAAAACTTTATATCCAATTACGCACGAAGATAATGTTAGTTTTAAATTTTTATCCAATAGTAGGTAGTAATAATCGTCCATTCCATCCATAGCACCTACCAAGAACTGAATTTTACTTTCATCTATCTCTTCTTCGTTTGGTTTATAGTTGTAATCAAGAACTACATACTTTCCAGAATCTTCAGTAACCTCTTTTGTAATTAATGTTCGATTATCCACTATATTTGGATCTGCAAACTCATACATCTTATGCTTCTTATAGTAAGCTCTCTTCAACTTCCTCACCACTTCAGCATTGGGTGTTAGACAAGGATTTAGATCATTCTCTATGCAAGGGGTATAGTAACTGGGGTACATATCCATCATAAATCTGTATACACCTTGACTCCTACTAGCACCAGCCCTGCAATGAATTAGGAAATGCTTACCTAGATTTCGTTCTATAAAATCTACTATTTTATCTGCCTGTTCCTCAGTAATTGTCTTAAACATGTGACCTTGATACTCTCGATCCTCTTTTAGGTCATCAAATTTTACATTACATACTCTTGGGCCCTCTGGTAGGAAGTGTTCATTATCTTCAGGGTCATCTTCATATTTTTCCTGTAAATAATACTTGGCACATTCATCCGTTGCCATTATTGATATATATGCCATGTTTTCATTTTCCAGACCCCCATATTTCTTAACCTTTGCTGGAAAATCATACATAGAACAAACTATTATATTACTTTTCTTTCTCATCATAATTGAATTCTTTTACTTCTATTCCGATATTATCCATCAACCATTCTGCTATTAGATGACGGTGGCAGAAATCCCCAGGCTTTTCATAACAGACTAATGCGATATCTTCTCTTCCATCCTCTCTTAATGCTAGTAGCTCAGATAATACTACCCTTGCATCTAGTTTTGCAAGAATTTCAGATTTGTACCTGTCTGTATACCTTTCTTTACTCCCCCCTTCATATTTAAGCTCTTTGTATATAGACCACGAAGGTGCTAGTTTCTTAAATTGAGGATTCGACCAACCTTCTACTGCTTTTCCACAAATAGAGATGGGTTGAATATGCTTCGGTAACTTATTAACCTTTGCAAAATATGTTGTGTAAATTTTCATCTTGCTTTCTCTAAAGATATGTTTTGTTTTATCCAATTCACCATTTTAATATCGTCCTCATGAAAATAACCACTCCAACCTGATAATCGCACCTCTATCACTAAAACCCTTCCATTAGTTTTTTCTTGAGAGAATATAGAACTAATAGAATTCCTTATGTAATCTTTTTTCCTCCTACTCGTCAATAAGAATGTCGTCCTAGTTACTTTTAGAAATGTTGAGTCATCTTCCTCTCCAAAGGATTCTATTACCCTTTCAATTTTATCATAACAACTCTTAAAGTTATCGCAAAAATCTATAGAGAAGGTTATAATAAAAGTTTCTATTTCACTACGAAAATTAAAACTCGTTACCACCATAAAAAAGATTAAATAAAAGCGCCCAATATTTTAATCAGGCGCCATACTTTGTTTAATTTTTTCCTAACTCAGAGAGAATAGAATCTAATTCACTATAATCTTGAGATAATACAAGCTCGTCTAATTTCTCCGCTAACTTGCGATTTTTATCAAGCTCCTCAGAATAGAAATTATAATTCTGCCTTGCTGCATTTAATTTTTCTGAAAGCTCATTGACTTCCTTTTCAGCATAAGCTTTTTCTCTCTTTAGGATGTTACCAGAAGCAGTAATCTCCTTCATTGCCTTGAAAAGTCTCTGCTTTTTATTATCTTCTTCTTCCATAGATTCCGCAGGCTTACCTTCTTTTACATTTGCAAGGAAACTGTTAACTTCTTTCCCAATGTTTTCTAGTTTCTCAGCTAGCGTATCTTTTGCTTTTTTGAACTTCTCATCAAACTGCTTCTCTTTAATTTCTTCTTTTACGCCTTTTCGAATCTCTTCTGCTGAGTCTACTAAGATTTCACCAACACTTTTTAGATTTTTTTTAATTTTCTTCCAGTCTGTCATATTATTTAAAATTTTAATTAAAACTATTCTCATTAATAAGAATTTGAGCCCGGACGTCATCTAAAACTTTTCCGAACAGATTTTCACCTAACCATGTTTTCTGATTTAGTGCTCTTGGATCATCTTCCGATAAACCTATTGCCCAAATTTTGTCATAAGGATTAGCCTCTACGAAACGTTTATCTTTCCAGTCAGGGTTTAGTAATTTCTCTTTTAACTCTTGATTTTGGGTATATTTAAGAAAGTTAGCTCTATACATCACTTTCTCCCTAATTTTAGACCAAATCTTATTATCGTAATTTCTAACTTGTCTCCCTAATTCTTTTGCTTCATCCGGCTTAGTACAATATAAAATTTTGTTAGCTACCTGATGATCATTGAAGGTTAGGGCCTTTATGTACATAAAATACTGCTCCGCACAAAAGAAAGTTAGTTCTCCGAAATCTACAAACGTATCGGTAATTTTACAATAATGAAAGTTGCTTAACCAATTCTTCCAAAATAGAATATATTTATCTGTTACTTTCATGTATAAAAATATTTACAATTACTAGAATCTTCCCAAACCTCAACCGTCTTACCGGTCTTTTCACAGACATGTTCGCTATAATGAGATCCTGTATATTCGCAATAAACACAGTTACCGCATACATAATCCTCTACGATTTTCATGTCTTCTACTATAGCTCGATATTTATCAGGCTGCTTACTTAATAAATTTCTCATATATAAACTTGACAATAAAATCTACTAACATAAATCCAATTGTAAAGAATAACATTAATCCTAATATAAGTAAGTATATTATTCTTGATCGAAGCTCCTTTAAGTTAAATGCACAACAAATCACTCCCATCGAAACCAATAAAATCGACACTAAGTAAGGTAATAAAACTATCCACCAAGATAATTCCACTAAGGAAAATACTAATTTAATAAAAACTAGTATAATACTTAATGAAATGCCTATTATTAATATACCGAGGCTATTTATTCTTCTAGTCCTACTCCACATATACTCTTGATTGCATTTTGTAATTGATGTATATACTCAAATTCACCAGAACCAACTGATTCAAAGTGACTATTGTCTGCATGAAAACTCCAAGACCTATTAATTGAATTAGTATACTCAGAATTTTTTTTAACTGTAATACGAAACCAATTACTAAAGGGACTCGTTTTATCACCTATAAAGCTTTCCCAAAAAGTTCTACCTAGTAGGATATCAACCGTCTCTTTAAATCCAAATCTTTTTAGAAATTCAGGGCGGCACGTGATCGGATATACATCATCTATGCTTACCCAAAGATCTTTTATGTTTGAAATTCGAACCCTATCCTTATCTAATTCAAACGCCTGTCTTATTTCTCCTTTACTATTTTTAATATAATTTAAAATTGATAGTTCTGTTATTTCCATCTAGTTATTAATTTATTCATAAGTAAGGAATTAAAGAAAAAGAAAAGGAGAAAATTTAATCTCCCCTTTATAAAAACATACAAAATATAATTCCATTTAGTATTGCACCAACTGTAGTAAAAATAGGTAATAATACTAGAAAGAATCGTTTAATTTTTGATAAACTTAACTCATCTTCAAATTTGTCGTCAATTTCAAATATAATAAACAGTAATGAGAAGTAAGCAAATAAACTACCCCACGCAAGTCCATAATGAAAAGATGTAGGAGAATTAGGGACATCTTCATCATCATACTCTTGAGACTTTGATAACGTAAGCCATATACAATCTCCTGGATCCTTTATCATGTAAGTCTCTGCAGTTACGTCCAATTTAAATACCCTGCCTGTTTTCGTATTCTTTAATAGTATCCAGTTTTTAGTTTCTGATTCACTATGTTCTTGTAATTTATTAAGCACTTGATATTTATTAAATGCTTTCGTATACCATTCGTTCTTATACCTAATACACTCCGACCTATTGGACCAAACACCATAAATAGACAGTGCTTGAATAAAATAGATAGCAATGATTATTGAAGTATATATAACAAACCTGGTTGATAATTTACTTTTAAACCTTTTTTCCTGTTTTTTTGAATTCTTACTTGCATTCATAGTTACTTTTTTACTTATAAGGATTAAACCAACTTTTAACGGGTATTGCTAGGCCTAGTTCACATAGTCCATAAACATCAAAATGATATTTTCTTAACCAGCTAAAAGATTCTATAGTGCCAGAACGAATAATATCTAATTTTATAGGTTCAGTTGTTTCTGTATCTTTATCTTTAATCCATAAAAACTTACCCGAGCCTACAATCTGATAATCATCTGGGTAGAATTCTTTGACGTATTCTAAAATAGGTATAAATTTTCTTCCATCAATCTCAATCTCAGCAGTTAATTGCTCTATTGGGAATAAGACGGGTCTGGTATTATATATAGATATGTTCCTAACATCCGTCGTTTCTAATGAGAATTCGGGATACGTTACTAGGTTTACTAGCTTCTGAGTTCCAATCTTCTCCCTCTGTTCCTTAGATAAACCCAAAATCTCAACAACAGGATGATAATATGTTCTCTCGGCCAGGTCTTTCTTAAATACTTCTATGTGTCTTTTTGGAATTTTAGGGAATAATTTTTGATCATAGTCATTGAACGGAATACATTCTCCATCATTTTTTACTATAAACAATTTATCCCCTTTCCAACTCACCTGACCAACCCCCATTACTCGTTGCCATAAGTCGTCAAACTTACTATCCCAAAGATTTATTAGGTCTGTAGAATCTTTATCAGGCTTATATATATCCCAAGTAGACGCAATTTTCTCATTCATTTCTATTAATTCCTCTACATCCCTCTTAAAAAGATCCCTAAATTGTTTTGTAGAGTTTAATAATGTTTTTTCAATAATTTCTGCCCTATTATCGGCAAGTATACATAATTTCAATAATTTTTCCATCATAATTAAGGTTTTTCTTGCTGCCGTCTAGAATCACTCGAAAGCCTTATATATGTAATAATAGAAAATGTTACCTAAAGATAGGATTATTTAATTCCTGTCTTTATTGTTTTCACGTATCTGAAACGAAAGGTACTTAGTTATATAACGTCTGAAGGTGGACTACGGGCAAGTTATATAATGAAAAATCCAGAAGTGGTGAATCTGGCTTCGACTTGGCGAAGTAAAAAGGTAGTCGCACTAATCTTACTTAATAGGAAAAGGGAAGTTGTTATACCCGATTAGTGTATAGGCCAAGTGCGTATAAAGGTTAAAAAGTGTTATGAACATATTTAACAACCCAGCTTTATTGTATTTATGCTGGGTTAAAAGAAAAAATAAAAATAAACAAATTGAATCAATACCGAAGAAGTATTGAACCCGATAAGAAGTCGAGGTAAAGAAAATTTACCTAACATGACCTTATCAAAGCACAGTACCTAGGACGTCCTGGGGAACCGGAAACAGTTTATATAATCTGTATTATTATATCTACTTAGTACTGGGGTGCAGTAACTAGTGAGCTGAGGATACAGCTTAGCTTAGTATAAAATATCTTAGATCGAAGAGATTATTGTAAAATTATTTACAATGAAGAGTTTTATACTTAGTTACTAAAATCTTAAAGAGAGAAACTTTAAGTAAAATATTTAACTTATATGGACACAAATATAACTAATATTAACGAAAGAGAAATATGTTTAGTAATAAACATTAATATTTCTTTTCTGATCACAGTATTTAGGTTAATTCCTAAACTGAAGAGACAAATAATTTGTAAAATAATTAAATGTCGAAACGGTGATTAGAACTAAAGTTTCCGAAATAGACGTTATATTCTGACACATATAACAAAAAAAAGAGTAGATCTGATTAGAATCTACCCTTTATATTTTTTTTATTTTACATCGTCATCAACTAATTTTAACATATTTCCAGTCTATATATTCAGTCAACCAATATCCGTTCCTGCTGTAATAAAACTTAATTCCATCGTCGGCCATTCTTTTACTATCAATCTCTAAGATTACAGGTAACCCTCCATGTCTTTTTGCAACATTAAGAGCAGTTTCTTTATCTAGAGAAAGATGAACATACAATCGAGACATTTTCTTAATTCCCTCTCGTTTAATACTTTCAATAAATCTAGAGGAAGTCCCATGATAAAGTATGTCAGGTGGATTTCCAGGAACTAAACCTACATCCACTTTAATACTATGTCCCTGTCTTGCCCGAATCAAAGAATTATCTTCATTAAACTCATATCTTCCTTTATCATCGGTTGATACAATGTTTTTAAGCTCCTCTAATGAATAATTATGATTCTTTACTAAATCACATACTTCTCTCCAACCACCTTCTTTAAAATCATAAGAAGTATCATGTCTGAGAAGATAAGCTAATTCTTTTCCTCTATTTTTCATCTCTTTTAGTATAAAGTACGAAAATTGCTGATGTTACTAAAATAATGTACATTAAAATTTTTGCCGTTCTATAAATTCTTTCGTCACTCATAATCCAAGTTCTACTTTAATATCTATTAATTTTCCACAAGCTATCCATAAATTTTCAAAGGTCTGATAAGGAATTTCTGAATAAGAGTAATTACCGATTTTAACTCTCCCCGCTGTAAAACTAAATCCACCAATCAGTTTCCCTAGTTCTTTGTCTCTAAGAATCAGTCCGATATCTCCTATTTGTAGTAGAATGGAATTGACTCTTACTTCTTTCTCTCTAAGAGATTCAGTAATATAGACCACTTTATACAATCGATTACCGGCGACCTGACCTAGGTATGCTTTACCTACAAAACTAGGTTGCTTCTTTTTATTTTCCTCAATCATACTAGGTAATTCTTTAGTAGCTTCAAATAACTCTGCCACACCCAATCTCTCCAACCGTAACTTTAAATTTACTTGCTCGGAGAATGATAAATCTTTTATGCTCCTTGGGTGACTATACGTTATGGGCAAAGATACTTTTTCAGTTATCTTATCATTTTCAGCATTCATATACTACATGATTTTATAAAATTATTCCACTCTTCCATACCAACTTCTGTAAGCTTATACTTCTCCCCTTTATATAAAAATACTAGGCCATCCTCCTCTAAGAATACGTTTCCTGAACTTTCTTTAGGTTGAGAATTACAAACTTTCATTGATGTAGGGGCGGTAGATAAAGGCATATCAATACAACTTACCTCATCATATACTATAACCTCATCTTCACTAATATTCTTCACTAGTATCATATAAGTTACTTTCCCTCTACTATCAAAAACAGCACTGAAATATCTTCCTATCAGGTTTCGCAAGATAGACGGACGTTTTCGCTTACATATCTCAAGTTTAACATCCTCCATTAAGATATTTACAACAGAGATTTCTTTAAAGTCCCTTAATACTGTCACCAATTTCTCTAACTCTACCAAAGGCCGTGACTCTATAGAACTGGGATCTATAAATTTACCTAAAAGTGTTGGTGGTTCATCTGAAAAAGCATTGTTAAACTCTATATAACACTCATCGTAAAAAGGAAGAGGCATTGTATCATCTTCATACCTTGGCACACCTAATCTTTTAAAAGTATTGTCCAAGAAGTCATCTTTATCACATTTAGCTTTTATTGTTTTCAAGATACCCTCTTTTTCAACAAACATTACTCCTTGCTTTTCCAATTCTAGGTGATCAAAAGGAGACTTAAAGAAATTTGAATACTTTTTGTTCTCTACTTTTATCCAATTTCCTCGAACGGGAACAAACGGCTGGAGAACTTTACCATCATAATAAAGATAAATAATTATACTACTTAAGTTATATAATTCAAAAGTTTCCACCTCTATGTATGGTATGCCTAAAAAAGTTGTATCTACTTTCCTTACAATCAACTTATCCCACAATAAATCTTTTCCATACTTATTTAGGTTCGATCTTACCTCTTTTATAATCTCAGGCCTCTCTATATTATCCGGGTCTAAAGCAATATTGACAACATCTTCAATAAGTTCAGAGGCTGCCATTTGCTCATATTCCTTACCCATACCAAACCTAAGTATTTCATAAAAATCTTCTAAACTAGTTGGAGTAGCCTGTAAAAGATTACTAAATGGATTCTGTATGTTACAATTGACAATAAAACCCGACCACTCAGGATATTTCTCTCTCTCGGTACCACCAACAGAGTCATTAAACTCTTCCTCAGTACCAATAAAGAAATCATAACCTCCTTGCAATGTTTGGAATATAAATATATCCCCATAACATTTTATATATGGAACACCCCACTTCTCAGATTTCCCATAACAGTCATAATTAAGCCTAGTTATACCTTGATCTAATAACTTTTTGAGAAATACCAGGTCTACATCATCCGTACAACCCATGATATCTTTTTCAGGCTTAGAATAATCACTTAAGTAACAAGACCACTCCGTAACTATTCCGTCCGCAATGTTATCATACTTGTCAAAATAATCTCCCTCTGATATAAGTTCATAATCTCCTACATCGAGGCTTATTTTCCCCATAAATTTTCTAATTGACTTTCTAGGTGCTAACGTAATCATTTATTTATTATTTTAATTCTATACACTATTAAGGATTTAAGAGAATAAAAAGAAAAGAGCCCTACCCTATAGTAAAACTCTTCCCTAAAATAGTATTGAAGAACAAATTCATCCTATCAATACTAACCTTTCCTTTATATTCATGTTTTGCGACTTTATAATACCTCTTCAATTCCTT
>Ga0326512_10001799_pt1 | contig 16169 bp, 6 predicted proteins | sample 1_2617_0518_D_FD_203652 | JGI IMG/M metagenome (GOLD analysis project Ga0326512, IMG submission 203652) | Bovine rumen microbial communities from UC Davis, California, United States - 1_2617_0518 | ecosystem: Host-associated > Mammals > Digestive system > Stomach > Rumen | place: USA: California... | reverse complement strand
TCTGGGTATCCCTGCTTGTGCCCTTCGTGCTCGCCTACATCATCTACGCCTGGCGCGCCATCGACAAGAAGAAACTCACCAAGGAAGAGATCCAAACCGATCACGCCTACTAAGGCATAGGACATTACAAACAGAGACGGAGATGACATGATAAGGAAACCGCCTGCGAACATCTTGGAAGAGTCGCAGGCGGCAATTTAAACTAACTAATTAACTAACTATGTATCACTCATAATAGTAGAGTCGCAAGGGGGTGAACCTATCGCCAGTGAAGAGCAGATGCTCCACATCCAAGGCATCAAGTATAGGATCACCATCGAGATTGACCTTCAGCGTCCAGGTGCCGTCACCATTGTCGGTGAGAAGGTCGGAGGTGCCAGGCTGGAAATCGTTGCCTGTCCAAGTGGTGCTCCACCAACCTGTGGTTACGCGGACCTGAGGATCGGTGGATTCGAGATCGAGATAGAACGTGCCAGACTTGATGATATTGTTCCAGATATCCATCGGGATGGCATAGATTTCCTCGCCAGTCTTACTCTCCTCATTACTGAAGCGATAGTCGCTGCTCCAGCTGACAGCTCCCTTAGAGCCATCGCTCTGCCAGATGTAGACTGGTTCTTTCTGGTCATCGCCGCCTCCAGGAACAAAGATTTCCTCAGCAAAGTAAATCTCGTCTACGACGTAGCCGCTACCGGTGAAGAGCAGGTGCTCGGTGTCGACCACATCGATCAGCGGATCGCCAGCGAGGGTGACTGCCAGTGTGAAGGTGCCGTCGCCATTGTCGGTAAGGAGATCATTGCCCGGGAAGATGTCATCGCCCTTCCAAGTGATGCTCCACCAACCTGAGGTGACGCGGATCTGCGGACTTTCGCCCTTGATGGTGACGTAGAAGGTCTCTGCCTTCATCTTATCCCATACATCCTGCGGCACGGTGTAGCATTCCTCGCCTGTGGAATTGCTGGCAGGGGCGAAGCGATAGTCGCTGCTCCAACTGATCTCACCTAAAGAACCGTCGTTCTGCCAGATTGGTGTCTTGACGATTTCCGTGTGACCACCGCTGCTGGCTGGCTCGTAAGCCAGTTCTGGCATAGAGACGCTCTGTCCGTCGTAGGTATGCAGAGTGCCCACGAAGGTGCCATTAAAGATGTTCTTCGGCGGCACACGGAAGATGAGGTTGCTGGTGCCCTTACGATAGAAATCCTTATGGTCGAGAAGCAGGGGCAAACCGTCGGCATCGAGCAGTTCTACGCTATTGATGAACTCCAGATCGGTGCCATACACCGTAATCAGTTCACCGCCAGCGGCTTTCTCGCCCGGCTGTTTAGAGAATCCCGTCACATTGGTATGTCCGACGGCAAGCGACAGGCGCGACTCGGCCTGTTCGGAAGCTGTGCGTACAACGATCTTGCCACCATCGGCAGGGATACCTGCAGGGGCATTGAGCATGATCATGTCGGAACTGATGATCTCGAAATTGGAAACTTTCACGCCACCGGGAAATTCGACCTCAGTAACGCCATTTAGACCTGAGCCGTTGATGGTCATCGGCTGGTTGGTGACAACCTTTAACGGGAAGAATGTCTTGATGCCCAGCCCGATGTCAGCCGAACCTTTGCTATCGTCATCGGCGCAGGCTGCGAAAGTGGCACCAATGAGAACCACAGCAAGCAGCGCGCCTAAATTATGGATTATATGTTTCATAAACTCTTAATTTTTCGATTCTACAATTTTTCAATTCTTCAAAGAATTACCATCCTGGGTTCTGAGTCAGATTGGGGTTCTTCTTCAGTTCCGACTGCGGAATGGGATAGAAGTTGAACTTCTCGTCCCAGAGGCGGGTAATCGTAGAGCGTGTGAATGTCAGGTCACTGCTGATGCTAGCTGCCTGAATGTCCTTGAAATACTGGGCACCCTTCTTCCAGCGGCGCACATCCCAGAAACGGTGGTTCTCGAATGCCAGTTCCACAAGGCGCTCGCGCTCATAGCGTGCCACCCAAGCCTCGCCATCCTCAGTGAACGGCGGCATCTTGATATCAGCACGATTGCGCAACACGTTGATTGCATCGTTGGCTGTCATACCGTAGGTTGCATCGTTGGCACTGCCTGTGGCATTATAGACTGCCTCGGCATAGTCGAGATAGAACTCACCAAGGCGGAACAGTATCCAGGTATGACGGCGATAGGTCTGATTATCAGCTGTGGTGACACAGGAACCGTCGACATACTTTCTGAGATAGTAGCCTGTGGGGGTAGCACCATATTTGGGAGCGCCATTGAATCCTCCCACGAAAGTTTCGATCACCCGCTTCTGGGCACCATTGCTGGGCCACTCGTCGCCATTCTTCACCACCGTGAGGGCAAAGCGCGGATCAAGGCCTTCATAAGGATTTACTTCATTGAGGTTGATATTGCCGGGATAGCGCTGGGCGAAGGTCTCACCATTGTCCTGATACTCATACTGGTCTACCAGACTCTGAGAGGGGCAATTGCCTGAAGCACCGTTTTCCACGCCAACGGGATAGTTGGCTTTCTCGAACACGTTACCATTATCTGAATCATCGCCACGTCCGAGACCGAAGATCAGTTCTGCATTATAGAAAGCATCGTGACCCCACAGAGAGCCGTAGTTACTGAGCTTCAAGCCCCAGACAGAGGCATTGTCGAGGATATACTTACATGCCTCGGCAGCCTTTGCCCATTTGGCCTTGTCGCCAGTGGGATTGTGGAGCGGAGAGGCTGCATAGAGCAGTGTGCGGGCCTTGAGGGCGTAAGCAGCAATACGCGTGGCGCGACCTACCTCGGAAGCGACCTCGGTGATATAGTTCTCAGGCAGATAAGGGGCAACGGCATCCAGCTCATCAACGATGAACTTCACGATCTGATCAGCAGGCGTACGCCCGATGTTATTGGCCTGTCCATTGGTAAGCGTGGTCGTCACCAGGGGGACATCACCATAGGTTCTGAACAGTTCAAAATAGAAGTAGGCTCTCAGGAAGCGCAATTCATAGGGGAACAGTTCCAGCTGTTGCACCCATATCTTATAATCGGGATTGTACTGCCAGTCGGAAATGTCGGCCTGATCCAGTTTCTCCAGATACATATTGACGTCAGCGATGGCTGTGTAGGATTTCGTCCAGACTCTGTCGTTGGGATTGGCAGGACTCCATCCGCCGTTCACATAGCTGTTGACGGCACCAGTCTCGAGGGCGAACTGTGCCTCGTCAGTGGCTCCGGCAAGGAAGTAGGCACTATTGTTGGCGAACTCATTGTTATACACCTGTGCATAGACATCGAACACCAGGTTCTTGATGCCGTTTTCGAAATATGTGAAGGTCCACTCCTCGTCGCGGGTGGTCTCCTCAGAGTACTCTAGATCGACACAGGAAGTAAGCAGTAAGGCTGTTACTGCAATGTAAAAATTATATAATCTAAAAGTCTTCATATTCTTGTTCTTTACATTATTACATTATTATATTTTTACATTGTTCAGAACTGCACGGAAAGACCAATATTGACACTCTTCATCACGGGATAGCCTGTGTTGAGATTCTCGGCATCCATCGCGTCGATATTGTCAAACGAAAGCAGATTCTGACCCTGTACGAATATTCTTGCGCACGAAATCTTCAGCGGATCAACGACTGATGCGGGCAACTTGTAGTAGAGCTCGCAGTCACGCAACTTCAGCCAGCTGGCATTGCGATACCATATCGTGGAGTTCTGGGCATTGTTGGCCACATTTTCTGTAGAGAGACGCGGATACAGCGCACCGGTTCCGGCTACGTCGAAGCAATTGTTGTAGTATTCCTGCGAGAGGTTGCGGTTGTCGGAGAGTGCACCCCAGACACCATCGACATAGCGCAGGTTCTTCACCTGATGGGCAGCTCCCTGGAAGGTGGCGTTGATGCCGAAGCCCTTATACTCTGCACCAAGGGTGAAGGCATAGTTCAGTGAGGGGAAGGTGTTGCCATAATCCTGGGCAACGTAGTCGTTCTCATTGATGACGCCGTCTTCGTTGACATCCTTATACTTGATGTCGCCCACCTTCACCTGTCCAAACTGCTGAACAGGGCTGTTGTTGATATCCTCCTGGCTCTGGAAGAAGCCCAGGGCAATGAGGCCACGCTCATAATCAGCAGGACCGTCGACCAACGAGAGATTCGGATAGGCGGGCGTCTCAATCCACTCGAGGATCTCACTCTTCACCGTAGAGAACGAAGCACCTGCATTCAGGTTCAGCCCGTTGTTGAAGGTCTTGGCATAGCGCAGTCCCACTTCCAGACCGTAGCTTGCGATGCGGCCCTTGTCATCAAATGACGACTGGATACCTACGACAGCAGAATTGAGCGACTCGGCACTCACCAGGATATTACGGCGCTGCTGGTAGAACAAATCAAACGTCACGTCGAGTGCATTGGCGATTCGGAGGTCGGTACCGATATTGGCCTTATAAGCCGTCTCCTGTGAGAAATCATCCGTTGGGAACTGTGTCAGGAAGGCACCCCATGAATTCTGGAAATTGGTGCCATACCAGAACTGTCCGTGAGAATTACTCCATCTGGCGAGCCAAAGGCCTGCCTGTGGCACGTAGTCAGTATGCTGGATACCGCCCGAGAGGCGCACCTTACCATAGTTGAACAGTTTGCTTTCCGGACTGTTGAGATAGATATAGCCCAGTCCCAATGTCGGCGAGAAGGCCCACTTGGCAGGATAGCTGCGGTTAGAGCCATTGGCTGCCAGCGCGATATCGGCCATCAGACGATTGGCATGATCGTAGTGTAAGGCAAGCTGCCAGTTGGTGCGATACCAGGTATTGCTCTGACCGTCACGGATCTCACCCTTCACGTTGTAGTTGGCATTGGCGGCGAGGTTATCGCCATTGTTCAGCTGCATCGCATACTTGAAACCGACGTTGAAGGTAGCGATACGCCACTGGGATTCAACATATCTGTTGAACACCAGCTTATCCTCTACCGTACCCATCACCGTCTCTTGCATCACTCCGGCTGCATCGTAATAGTTCCAGCCATACTGATAACCTTTGTTACGTGTCTCAATCGTGTTGGATGAGTTGTCGTAAGAAGCACCCACGTAGAATTTCAGGCCCTTAGTAATGACATCCAGGTCTTGCTCAAGCGTCATGTTTGCCCAGATCTGGCGCTGATGGGTCTTCCCGAAGCCTGTACCTTGAGTCTTAGCCAAAAGGTTATAGTCACCATAAGTCTGACTACCACCCCATACACCATTAGCAGTCTTAATGGGGAAGGCAATGGCAGGTACTTTGTACAAATGCCACCATGCATCATTGGAATTAAGCATTGAATAGTCCCAACGACCATTGTCATTATTCCAAGTTCTGGTAGAAACGCCGTTGGTCTCCATCAGGATACCAAGGATATTCGCTTTTACGCGTGTGGTCTTACTCACTTCGAAGTCCACGTTGGCACGGATGTTGGCCTTTGAGTATTTCAGCTGTGAGTTCCAGTCACCCTGATCCGGATTCTTATAGAGTCCGCGGGCATCGGTGTAGTCGAGCTGAGTATAATACTGCACCTTCTCCGTGCCGCCAAAGAACGAGAGATAGGCATTCGTCTCATGGGCAGTATTCTTGAACACCTCGTCCTTCCAGTTGACGTTCGGATAGACAAACGGATCGCTGCCGTCCTTTAACTTCTGCAGCTCGGCATCTGAATAGGCGACAGCAGCACCGTCGTTCAGACGGGCACGGTTCAGGGCATTCGCATAGTCATAGGCACTCACCATATCAGCCGACTGCGGGTCGAACTGTATCTTGTGGGAAGCACCGACCTTAAAATGATACTTACCGTCCTTCGTGCCGTGCTTGGTCTTCACCAGCAGCACGCCATTGATGGCCTCATGGCCGTAGAGAGCCACGGCGATAGCGTCTTTCAGTACGGTGACACTTTCCACCTCTTCGACAGTAAGCCGGTCGATAGGCCGCTCCACACCATCGACAAGGATCAGGATGTCTTTCTCGCCAGAGGTCTGGACACCACGGATGTTGAACGTTGCGCCACGGCCTTCCTCACCCTTGAAACCAGTATTCTGGAAAGCATTCAGACCAAGGAGCTTGCCATACAGGGCATCTGCAAGGCTGATGGCCGACGTGCGGCGCAGCTCTTCTGCTGTGATGGTTGTAGCAGCCGCTGTGGTGAGGAACTCTGACTGCTCGACACCATAGCCCAAATCCACCTTCTGCGATGCCTTGTCGCTCAACGTCACCTGGGCATCAAGTGTCATCGGTGCGCCGCAGAATCCCATCAAGGAATATATAAATATGTTTCTTAGTTTCATAATCTCTTATCTATAAATTATGTTCTTATGTTCTTATGTCTCAAGAGAAATCACCATCCGGGATTCTGAGTAAGTCCATACCCTTTCTGAATCTCAATACGAGAGACGGGGTCAAGATACCACTTGTTAGTCCAGTAGCCAGGATCCCACCAGCGGCGGTGACCAACGACAATCTCAGGCTTCTCATATTCGAACTTAGGCCAGGGACTGCCGAGCTTATACTGCTGGTCGCCTTCTGTCAGACGATTGCCTGAAGCATCCAGGCAATAGATCCTGATCTCGTGCAGCGGCTTGGTGAAGAGATCCTGACGCATACGACGAATCATATCATAGACACGGTCGCCACACTCGGCACCAATCTCACAGTTGCGCTCACGAAGGATCTCATTGATGAGATTCTCTTTGTTGGTGGTCAGGTTCAGGCTGGGATTCTTCTCTTCGAGACGCCCCAGACCTACACGGCTGCGAACCACGTGAAGATCGTCGAGTGCGCCTTTGAAGTCACCAGTCTCAGCACGGGCCTCAGCGCGGATAAGATACATCTCGGCAAGACGGATGTAGGGCACGCCGATCAAGTCATCGTCATAGCGGCTACCGCCATAATAGTCGAGCAGCCACTTGAACTTGCAGTAGCCTGATGCCACATCATCCTTGTTGGATACATTACTGTTCTTCTCCAGGAAACCGCCTACCCAAGAGTCCATATAGGTCATGCCTGCATAGTCGAATCCTGCAGGAAGCGTCTGCCGGGGCACTACCATCGTCTCATACAGACGAGGATCGCGATCAGCGAAGATATCGACTCCCTGGGGGTTCTTGCCTGGGCCATAGATGTCGGAATAAGGGAACACACGGCCGTCTTGCATGCCGAAGCATTCCATCAGCTCATTGGTGGGCACTGCACCACCCTGACGAAGACAGTCGAGGGCAAAGCCGCGCCATCCCCAGCCCCATCCGCCGTCTGACAAGGTAAGCGTGGGGTGAGCATCGAAGAGTTTCTCATGGCGTGACTCATTGTTACGATAGCGATAGCCTCGGCGGTAGGCCATACGGTAGCCTGCCTCATCCTGAGTCTCAGGCTGTACCAGCGCATAATAATTGCCGTTGGCTGCATTGTCGTCGAAGAAGTCATTGCAATACTGCAGGCACCGGCTCCACAGCGCAGGGTCTTCCTTGCCAAACCAGACATGCTGCTCATTCTCCAGACCAGTGGGGGTCTTGTCGTAGGTTATATACGGCTTACTGTTATTGAACAGCGGCGATGCAGCAAACATCCACACCTTGGCACGCAGGGCACGGGCAGAGGCACGCGTCAGACGACCAGACCACTGACCGATATCCGCATCGGGCACATTCCAGATATAGCCAGGCTCGTTGATGGCACACTGTATCAGCGAGTCGATGAACTCGACAGTCTGCCAGGCTGTAGAGCGTCCGTCCTCGAAGCCCTCACCTACAGCGAAGGCCTTCTTCACGAGGCACAAGCCGCCGAAGTTGCGGAAGGCGTCGTAGTAACGGCTGGCCATAATCGTATAAGCCTCACCGCGCAGACGGCTCTTCTCTGAATCGCTCATGTCGGGCACCTGGTCAATATTCTCGATGATCTGCCAGCACTTACGCACGGTCTCATAGATAGATACACGACCACCAGCATCACTGTTCAGACCGCCGGTCTTCGTCGAATAAGAGAATTTTCCCTGGAAGTTACCGTCTTCCGTATCCTGGGCATCCTCTGTCAAGCCACCGGGATAGTAGCTCTGGATAGGTCCGCCCCATCCTACATAACAATGATAAGAGTCGGAAAGCACGTCGATTGGCGCACCGTTCATCATGTTTCCTGAAGTGTAGGTGCAGTAAAGCTGTCCATAAGCACTCCACAAGAAATTGCGGGTGTATTCGGCCTTGGAGAACACGGTATCGATATTCACTTCGACGCCTGGTGCTTTCTCAAGGAAGGCATTACCCACATTGATATCATCGACACAGGCAGAGAAGATGCCAGTGGCCATTCCCAGTGCCAGTATGTAATTATATATTCGTTTCATATCTTCAGTTTTAATTATGCATTATGCAATTACCTAGAAGTTCACTTGCAGGCCAAAATTATACACGCGCGTCATCGGATAACGTACACCGAAGTCAAGTCCTGATCCTGGAGCCTCAGGGTCGTTACCCTTGAAGTCGGCAAATGTCAGCAGGTTCTGGCCCGAGGCATAGATTCTCACGTAGTTGAGCAGCGGCAGCCAATGCGGATGATTGAAGGTATAGCCGATCTCCAGATTCTTCAGACGTACGTATTTCGAGTCGATGACCCACGCCTGTGAATCGCGGTTGTTATGAACACGGTTGGTGAATGAGATACGTGGCAGCGAAGCACCGGGATTATCCTCCGTCCAGGAGTTGTCGGCCACCCACTGTACGAGTGCAGAGGTGTTAGTCGAACCAAACTGGTCGCGGAAGTATCCGTTCAGCGCACGGCTGGTGTTGTCGGCACCCACCCAGAGCATCGAGAAGTCAAGGCCCTTCCAGTTCAGACTGGCATTGACAGACCAGGTGATCTCAGGATTTTCGCCATAGCCGAGGGGCTTCTGGTCGTTCTGGTCGATAACACCGTCACCGTTCAAGTCCACATAGACGGCATCACCGTATTTCAGGCCGATCTTCTGGTCAGGCATATCCACACCGTATTGCGCCTTGTAACGCTCTTCGGTACCCGGCTGGTACAACTCGAAGAGATCATAGCCGAAACGCTGCCCAACAGGCAGTCCGGTACGAGTCAGGTATTCATACATGGGCGGCACCTCCAGCATCTCGATCACCTTGTTTCTGACGAAGGCAAAGCTGGGGCTGATGCTATAGCGGAAGTCATTGATCTGGTCTGCCCATTTCAGCGTGATCTCATAACCACGATTCTTCACACGACCTTCGTTGACGTAGCTCGAAGGAAGGCTCGTGACCGCAGGCAGCAGAGAGGCATTCGACACGAGGATGTCCTTACGGTTCTCCCAGAAAAGGTCGAGGTTCACCGTCAGACGGTCGTTGATGAACGCGGCATCCATACCGATATTGATCTTGGTAGCCGTCTCCCATGTAACGTTCGGGTTACCTGCCGTCAGTTCCTTTACGGCCTGCAACCAGTTACCGCTCGTACCGAAGTTTGCACCTCGGTTCTGGGGATTCGTTGTCGTCGAACCCTGATAGAACTGCCAGGCACCGGGCAGATAGAGGAAGCGGGCACCGTTAGTATTGTCGTTACCGACCTTACCCCACGAACCGCGCAGTTTCAGATAGCCCACATACTTCTTGATGGGCTCCCAGAACTTCTCGCTCGATGGGATCCATCCGACAGAGAATGAAGGGAAGGTACCATAGCGCTTGCCCTCGGCAAAGTTCTCCGAACCGTTATAACCGATGTTGAAATCGATCATGTAGCGTGTGTCATAGTCGTAGGTGACACGGCCCACAAGACCTACATAGCCCTTAGGAATCGAGATATACAGGCTGTTGTCGGAATCCCAGGGATAATAAGTCTTACTCTGATTATAAAGTACGAGCGCGCCTACATTATGCTTGCCGAACTTCCTGGCATAGTTGAAACTGGCCTCAGCATACCAGTTGCGGTTTCCCCAGCGGTTGTCGCTGTAGGGGAGCGGCCAGGTGATATTCTCCTTGCGGAGCACCTCCTGCCCGTCGACGATGGTAGCCACGTAGGTGACACCGGTGCCATAGCCGTTCTGGCGGTTCTTCTGGGCAGTATAGTCGGTGTTATAAGAGCCCTTGATCTTGAAGTCAAGGCCTGGCGTGATGAAACTCATGTCGAGTTTATACTGCAGGTCGAGGTTCAGCACGTTGGTACTCTCGTTGACGAAGCCCAGGTCGTAATAGTTTGAAAGGGCATCACGATCGAAAGGCCCTACGAAGTTCGGGTCAGAGACGATGTGACGACCCTGGTCGTCGACACCGATACCGGCATAAGGAGTGGCTCCCTGCAGATAGCGGAAGAGGAATCCCTCACCGCCACCCATCGTGGTACGGTTCTGCACGCGGCCGCCCAGGGTCATCGACAGCTGGCTGTACTTCGACACATCGATATCCAAGTTAGCTCGATAGTTGAAACGATTGTATTTGAAAGTCTCCTCATCATTCTTCGAGAAGGTCTTGAAGAGAGAATTCTGGTTCAGGAATCCGGCAGAGACGAAATACCTCATCTTCTCGGTACCTCCGCTCACGTTCACGTTCACCTGCTCCTGCCAGGCTGCATCATTCATCACATACTTGATCCAGTCGGTATTGGGGAAGGTGACAGGCATGTCGTTCTTACGGAAATGCTCCATGACATCCTGGCTGAATCGGATACCCGTATCAGCGTATGGCGTATAATCAGCAATCGTGGCACTTCCCGGCCACTGGTTCATGGGCAGCGCATCGGTAATGGCCGAGTAGTTCCACATCTTGCCATAAGTATAGGAGTCGGCAAAGTCAACGAATTTGGAGATCTGCTGTACAGCAGCACTGGCAGAGACGGTTACCGAAGCCTTGCCTGGCGTACCACGCTTGGTGGTCACAAGGATGACACCATTGGCACCTCGCACACCGAACACGGCTGTGGCAGAGGCATCCTTTAGGATGGAGATATCCTGGATCTCGTTAGGATCCAGCTGTCCGAAGGGACGCTCGACACCATCCACGAGCACCAGCGGATCGGCACTGTTCAGCGAACCTGTACCACGCACGCGGATCACAGGTTCGTCAGCACCAGGCATGCCCGAAGGCTGAACCACCGAGATGCCCGGCAACTTTCCTTGCAAGGCGTTACCCACGTTGGCAACAGGCGACTTCAACAGTTCTTCACCGCCCACAGCAGACACAGATCCCGTGATGGTCACCTTCTTCTGCTGACCGTAGGCTATCACCACCACCTCTTCTAAAGTCTTCGTGTCGGGCTGCATGGTGACATCCAGGTGCCCGCCCTTCACTTGCTGAACTTGGGTAAGATAGCCCACATAGGAAAACTCCAGCTTTGCCCCCTGAGGGACAGACTGAATGCGGAAATGGCCATCGAAATCGGTGATGCCACCAGTGCCCCTGCCTTGTACGACAACAGTCACACCGATGAGCGGCTCGCCCGTCTCGTCATGAACAGTTCCCTCCACAGTCAGATTCTGCGCAAAGACCGCATTAGGCATCAGGCATAGGAATGCCACGAGACCTAATAGATAAAACTTACTTTTCTTCATCTGATCATACATTTATATTAAATAGTGTTGGTTATCATTTCGATGCAAATTTACTCAAAATATACATCCACATGACAAATGGCTGTATTTTCTTTCTTCCCATTTGTCCGAACGATACATTTGGGATAAGAACGGATACATCTCAGAAGGCAAAACGTTAAAAAACGTATTAGTGTCTCAAATAAATGAGGCGAAAAACACAATCAAACATATTATTTATTACTTTTGTGGAGAAAACCAATACGAAATGGAATTACGGCGAATTTTCCTGACTCTGGGGCTGGTTCTGACCCCGTTCCTGGCGGTGCACATCGCCAAAGCCGAGCGCCTGCCGAGTGCCGCTACCGACATCTTCTTCCAGACCATCGATGCAAAAGACGGACTGGCAGATAATACGGTAAGGGATATCACGCGCGACAGCTATGGCTACATCTGGGTGTCTACCATCAATGGCCTCAGCCGCTACGACGGCTATCGCATGACAAACTATATGCCGATGCAGGCTGGAGGGCGCGCCAACGACGTGATGGCCGTCAGCGAGACTGCCGACACCACCCTCTGGATGGTATCCGTGCGCGAACTCTTTACATACGATCGCGTGAAAGACGTCTGGCAGAAAGACGGTGCTGAGCGCCTTGACAAGCTGGGTGTAGAGGGCAAAATGTCGCTCTTCTATGTCGACGACCGCCATAACCTATGGGTGGTCACGGAGATGGGGCTATACCATTACGACTACTCACAGCGCCGACTCCAGCACTTCTCCAACTACAGCCGTTCAGCCATCGGCCACATCGTCTCGAAAAACGGCACGACGCTTGTGGTGACCACCGATTACAAGATCTACGAAGTAGCCCTGAAGGAGAACCGCCTGAACCTGATTGCACAGGCACCATTCGGGACATACGACCGCGACAGCAAGGTCTTCCTCGACACCAAGATGAACCTCTGGATACTCAATGCCCATGCCACGGCCGGCTATCAGTGGCTGTTGGCACTCAAGGACCGCCAGTGGCGCCAGCTATCCGAACTGCAGGAGATGGGGAATGCCTTGGTCAATGTCATCTCAGAAGACAATGACGGCCACATCTGGATAGGCTCCGGCAATACCGACATCCGCGTCTATGGCTATCAGGATGAGTTTCCCGAGAAAGGTGCGCCAGCGGGGACACGGCTCAAGGAACTCATGCGGCTGAAAGCCTTCCTGCCTCCCACCAGCCATGTCGCCTGCTTCTATCTCGACAGCAACAACACCATGTGGGTGGGATCAGCCAAGCTGGGCGTCGCCTTCACCGACATGAACAGTCCAAGATTCAACCACATCGCCACGACTGGCTACGAAGACGTCAGTTCGATGCTGCAAGACGCCAAGGGAAATCTCTGGGTAGGATTCGACGGCAGCGGCGTCATCATGAAGACACCAGCAGGCGCTGTCACCCATTACTCCGCCGCCAAGAAGATGCTGCCTTCCGACATCGTCACGTCATTGGCCACCGACCGCGACGGCCATATCCTCGTAGGCACCTACGGCCAGGGCATCACCAGAATCAGCGGCAGCAGTTTCCAACAACTGTACCCCGACGACAGCAACCTCCGATATATAAAGGCCATGACCACCGATGCCCATGGCAGCCTGTGGGTGGCTACGGTCGACAACGGCGTAGTCAGGATCATGCCCGACGGCAACCGCTTCAACTACACCTCAGAGAATTCACCCCTCTTGTCGAATGGCATCCTGTGCCTTGCCTATGATGCCGTCAACGACATGGTGTATATCGGAACCTCCGTAGGCGTATCCGCCTTCGACTGCACAAAGCGGTCTTTCAGCCAGATCAAAGAGATGGACGAACTGAAAGGTTCCTACATCTCCACCTTATTGATATGTAGACATAACTATGTGTGGATAGGCAGCAGAAACGGCCTGTGGATCTATTCGCCCAAGGAAGGCACCATCAGGCATCTCACCACCGAGCAGGGACTGTCGCACAATGTCATCCGAGCGCTGGCCAAGACCGCTCCCTCCAAGGCTACTCCCGAGCGCGAGGGCAGAGCCTGCGTGTGGGCCAGTACCGACAACGGACTCACGCGCATCACGTCCGACCTCCAGTGCCATCCCTTCCTCGACTCCGACGGACTCCACAATATCGTCTTCTCCACCAATGCCGCCCTCACCACGTCCGACGGTGCTGCCCTGCTTGGCAGCTTCACCGGCTATGTCAGAATAGAGTCCGAGAATATCGTGTCGCGCCTCCCGCGACTGCACGTGGAGTTCACCGAATACAGGATCAACGGAGTCACCAACGACCAGTTCCCCATCAGCCACACGATGCAATACGGCGACCGCCTCGGCATCTCCGTGTCGGCGATGGTACCGTCGCAGACGAGCAAGATCAAGTACCAGTACCGCTTCAAGGGCGAGAAGAATTGGATGAGAGTGCCGGGCAACATGCTCTATTTCGTAGGTTTGCAACCAGGAAGACATGTCCTGCAAGTGAAAGCCGAAATCCCCGGTATGACGCAGAACGCCAACGACGGAACTTCGGGGACGAACGGCATCTCAGAACTGACGATTGAGGTGAAAGCCCCCTTCTGGCTGTCCACTCCCGCCATCCTGTTCTACCTCCTGCTGCTTGGCGCCCTCGCCTATCTGCTCTATGTCACCATCCGCCGCAGGCAGAAACGCGAACTAGCCATCAAGCAGCTGGAGATGAACCTCGAGAAATATGAGATGGAAGAAGAGAAGATCAGATTCTTCACCAATATCAGCCACGACCTGAAGACACCGCTGACGCTCGTCATCGCCCCCCTCGAGAAGATCCGCCAGAACAACCTGCCCCACTCTATCCGCACAGAACTCGACGTGGCCTGGCGCAACGCGCGACAACTCTACGACCTCATCCTGCAACTGCTGGATTTCCGCAAACTCGACGTCGGGATGGAAAAGGTGAACCTCAGACACGGCGACATCGTGGCCTTCGTGAGACAGGCGATCCAGGGATTCGCCTATTATGCCACCCCCAAGCAGATCAGGCTGCAGATGCAGCTGCCCCCGGCACCCGTCATGATCAATTTCGATGAGAATAAAATCAGGCGCATCATCACCAACCTGCTCTCCAATGCCTATAAATACAATGCCGACAACGGTCAGGTAACCGTTTCACTCGACATCCCCCAGACCGACGGTTCCCAGAAGCTGGTCATCAAAGTGGCCGATACCGGCATCGGCATCGCAGACAAGCAGCACATCTTCGAACGGTTCGTGCAGGAGACACACGGACAAGAACAAGAAGGCAGCGGCATCGGACTCCACATCGTGAAGCAATATGTCGACATGATGGGCGGCCACATCAACGTCACCGACAACGAGCCCAAAGGCACCGTCTTCACCGTGACGCTCCCCATTGACGACACTGCCGACGGCAATGTGGAAGAGCTCACCTCCGACAACGAACCGCTCGCCGACGGACTGATCACCGACAATGGCGTGCAGGACAAAGCCACCATCCTGGTCATCGACGACAACACCGATGCCCGCCTCTTCCTGCAGCGCAGCCTCGACGACGAATACCACGTGCTGGTGGCGGCTAACGGCAAGGAAGCGCTCCAGGTGCTGGCCCGTAAAGACAATATCAGCATCATCGTCAGCGACGTGATGATGCCCGAGATGGACGGCATCGAGTTCTTCCGCGAGATCAAGAGCAACATCAGCTACTCCCACATACCCGTCATTCTGCTCACAGCCAAGAGCAGCGAAGAGAATATCGTGGCAGGACTCGAAGAGGGCGTGGCCGACTATATCACCAAGCCCTTCAGCCTCGCCGTGTTGCGACTGCGTATCCGCAAGGTGCTCGAGTGGTCACAGAACGTCTACAACATCGTGGCTACCGGCATTGAGATCAAGCCCGGCGAGATTACCGTCAGCTCGCTCGACGAGGAGCTCATCAGCCATGTCATTGCCAACATCGAGGCCAACATCCAGAATGTAGACTACTCCGTAGCCCAGCTCAGCAGCGACGTAGGCATGACCCGCGGCCACCTCTACAAGAAACTCATGGCCATCACCGGCAAGTCGCCCCTGGAATTCATGCGCATCATCAAGCTGAAGCGCGGCAAGAGCCTGTTAGACCAAGGCAGAACCAACATTTCCGAAGTAGCCGACATGGTAGGACTCTCAGCCAAGCAGTTCGCCCACTATTTCAAACTCATGTACGACGACACCCCATCAGAATACCTGAAGAAAAAAAAGGAATAAGCCCCCGCCCCGCACTGGGGTCAGCCTCTGCCGCAAATTCGCCTTGCACTGGGATCTGCCCCCGCCGCAAATGAATGCTAACTCTGCAAAAACATCACCTTGAACTTCGTTCGAGCGTGGAGGTATGTAATCAACATCAACAACTTCGAGCGAAGCTCAAAGATACGAATAATTCCCCATATTTGCAAGCATTGACAAAAAAAACAGTAAAAAGTTTGGTCATATCAGAAAAACGCCTTATCTTTGTCCCAGAATTTTGAAACTTTACATTTAAGATTATGAACAACAACGAATCAGCAAAAGGCGAGATCATCATGTATCAGCCCGACGAGACTATCAGGCTGGAGGTAAGAGTTGAGGATGAAACA
>Ga0326512_10001797_pt1 | contig 16193 bp, 13 predicted proteins | sample 1_2617_0518_D_FD_203652 | JGI IMG/M metagenome (GOLD analysis project Ga0326512, IMG submission 203652) | Bovine rumen microbial communities from UC Davis, California, United States - 1_2617_0518 | ecosystem: Host-associated > Mammals > Digestive system > Stomach > Rumen | place: USA... | reverse complement strand
CTAAGACATCACCAGATCAGCTTTCCCCTGTGGAAATAAACGATTGAGAGGCGATAGGGATTGACCCTGTCGGATGCCGCGCAGAGTGCATCGGTTTTCACTTGGTAATATTGGGCCTTTTTCAATATGACGAGCCGGTTTGCGGTCTCGCTAACCCAAAACTCGGATTGCGGATTGACATGCATGGAGGATTCTTCAAAACGGCTCACCAATGAAGGATTGTCATGCAAAATTTCCAGAACCTCTTTCACGTCGTCCAAAGCGGGAATGGGATATCCGTAATAATAATCGCCTTCAAACAGCTCATCCTTTTTATCCACACAGAAAGGCTTTCCGCCCACCATCCTGATATACTCGGAAGCTACCCGGCCAAGCGCTTTGACCAAGATCCCGCGCTCATTCTCCGAATCTTCACGCACACAGATATAACGTGCCCCCACGATGTGCTCATAAACCACAACGCCCGTCTTTTTCAACAGTCTCTTTTCGGTTGGCAGGGTGACCAGCTCCCCCAATTGCCAATTCACAGTTTCTGTACTCATATCAATATCGATGTTAAGTGTCCATTTTTCTTATAATGCTGCAAATATACGATATTTACCCCCCCAAGGAATATTTTGTTGATTAATTTACAAATTAGAGATTATTTAACTAAATAACAGCCGGATTGACACATCAACAACGCAAAAAATATCAGAGTCTGATTCTCTTCAGCAGCCAGCAGCCTATGCGACATCGCATACACTTGCGGAACTGGCAGTAGTTTTTATAGAGATGCAGCAGAGATTGTGATTCGAGGGCATTATTCACAGTCAGACCGGCCTGCCGCCAATATTCTACATAACGGTTATTCTCAGCAGGCAGGTTCTCGAGCATCATCATGGCGCGCTCCACCATCTCTTCGTTTCCCTTCCACTGTCCGTAAGCAAGTATGATGGGCACGGCAGCATTGATGGCCAGCGACTGTCGCGTCGCAATACCCAGTCCCGAAGGCAGGCCTGCCCGGGTTTCAGATGCCGGATTCACGGGTTCCAACTGAAAATGCTTGCGCCAATAGGGAGAAGGAGCCACCTTGAAGAGGTCCAGCAATGCATTCACATCAGGAGCCTCAATCACTTCGTTCAAAAGGCGCGGATGCTGGCAGAGCAGGGCCGCCAACATCGCCATACGGCTCTGCGGATTGGCCTGGGGCCGCGTAAGCGAGAATTTCCACGCCAATACCGGCAATGGGGTTAAAGAGAACTTCGCCTTGAGAAAAGCATATTCCTGCTGTAATTGATGATAATAGTCCGAACCCGCAGCTGTAAGAGAATCTGCTGGTGCCGGCGTATTAAGCCATCCTCCCTGTCCCAGGAGCAAAGCCTCGACTTGGAGCGGATTATCCAAATGATGGGCAATGTGGCTGTAAGGCAACGACCTTGCGAGTCTTTCACACGCATCGCTGTTTGTCCCGGTACCGAAAGAGCGGCAGAGGATGACCCAGAAGGCCTCCGGCCAGGATTCGAGGCGGTCTTCAATCAGGTCACGAACCCGTTTCACCTTGTCCAGCATACGCTGCACAGCAAGCGACGTCTCCCAGTCGCGGAGCACAACAGCAGGCAGGGAAAGCAGATCCCGGCCACAGGAAATAGTCTCCAGAGAGCCTCCACCGGACGTCAGTTCACGGTATTTGTCGATGATGGGCTGGGGAATGGTCATCACTACCGTACGCAACTGTTGCTGACGGCTGTCCATGACCGGCGCATCGTCCTCAAGCACCACGTGGAGAATCACGCTGTCGTAGGCAGCGTCGCGATCATGATGATGACGATACCAGTCGCTGGCCTTGACATGCATTTCCACATTACCGGCCCACAAGGTACCGCCGATGCGCACCTTTGCATTAAAGAAATCGGGGCCTGTCTCCAGGTTTCTCAAACCCGGGTTGACAACTTCTATCTCGCTGCCGTCCGAGGCACGCAGCGTTCCGAAGAGACGCTGCTGCCAGACGTAATACATAAGGGATTCCATAGAAAAGAAAAGGGATTCGGTTAAAAGGATGAGCCCGGAGGCTAGAGTTTCTTCAGCAGGGCATCAATCCGGTCTTCCTGAGCCTCAATCTGTTTTTGGATGGAGAGGTAGGTGGAGTCGGACTCAAGCGTACCCATACCGGCTTCGAAATCAGTCGTACGTGCTGTATCATCGCCGTCCAGGCCGTACATCATGCGTGCCGTCTGGTTGAACTCCTTGTCCGCATCAAGATGCAGCATGAACTGGTGGCGGTGGAGACGGCGACGCAGTTCTTCGAGGTTCTTCCGTTTTTCATCGGCCGATGCCTTCTCGGGGTCGAAGCCGAAGACATCGCGAAGCGCACGGCTCTGCCAGTTCCACTCCCATTCGGACAACCGGTCACTTGACACGAGAAGTGTCTCGCTCAGCGCCTCATAAGTATCAGCAGCCGACACCTTGAGGGCAGCATTCAGACCGTCTTGAAGTTCGGCCAGCGGATAGTAGCCGCCCATCAAATCCGTCCACTCACCGGTTCCTGTGTCGGAAGCTTTCATCGGAAGGCCCTGGGAGGCGCGCTGGAGCCAGGCGCCGAAGAGATATCGGAAGAGGGCATCAGTATAGAGTTCGATGCCGTGTTGTACATTCTTGTTCGTGATGTAGCAGTCCTGATACATGCGGCCCTCACAGGGATGTCCGAGCGGCGAAATCCAGCTCACCGTCTCCTCCTGTTTGAGATGCTGCAGCAAACGCATGCCTGCAATGAGGCGGCCACCTGTATACGGGCTGAATGTGGCCGACGACAGCGGGGCAACATCATTTCCCCACGAAGCAGAGCGTTTCTGCCATTTGATTTCATCCCGCACGGTGCCGATGCTGCGAAGCGCCAAACCGGGCACCAGGATGGTCTTCCCCTGTCCGTCGATGATATAGGAGAAGGGGAGCAGACTCAGGTCGAAGTGTGACATGTGGTGACCCAGTACTGTGGAGAAGACGCCGACACGGGCTGGCCAGAAAAGATAGGACGACGAACCGCACTTGGCACCGCGTTCCAGCATGCCGTATTTGTTTGGCCCGAGTTTATAGCTGTGGTTGCTCTGGTTGCTGCCCGATCCGGCATTGAAGAACGAAGTCTGGGTCGCAATCATGAGCGTCGCTTTGTGATGGGATACCGAGAAGGGGCCTGCAAGGAGAGAACAGGTTTCGCCGGCTGCGAAGTGAGACCCCTGGAAGAAAGCACTCTCCTGGGCCAGAAGGCCGTGTTCGAGGATGGCATGGGGACCTACATAAGAACGCAGCACCGAAACCTGATTGACTACCTCGGCATCGCGGTCGATCACACATTCCGAGGCGAAGACACCCGAGCCGATTACGGCATTCGGTCCGACATAACAGTCGGTGACAGTGGCGGCATCCTTCAGACTGGCCCCTGCTGCCACATAGACGTTGCGAACGGCCTTACAACCGATGATGCGTGCGCCTTCACCGACAAAGCCAACCTTGGAACAATAGGGTGCTGCGATGCACTCTACCATTTCGGACATCTGCCGGTCGAAACGCTGGGAACGATGGCTGTAGTAAGTGAGCACATAAGCCAGCTGGGGGAAGAGGCCCGGGAAGACGGGCAGGGGACGCGCACCGGTCTCGGAGAGAACACTGATGACGAGGCCCACCGAGAAACGGGATTCCCCGGTCATGGAGATCTCACCCACATCTGTGAGGACCGCACCATCGGCAATCACATAGTCGGAAATGCAGCGATGGACACCGGAAATATAGCAGTCATTACCGACGGTGACGTTGGAGAGAACAGCATCGGAAATACCACTGGGAACACAGACACCGGAAGAGAGTTCACATGAAGCACGAAACCTCCCCAGGCTTACTCGGCCCGAGAAGGTTACGCGATACAGATGTGAAGTCTCGAACTGGGGGTCCACCATCACTGAGGTCCAATCCTGAGCCTGACAGCCTTGCAGCTGCAGCGTGGAAATCTCGGAATCCGTGAGATGACGATAGGGGCGCTCCCCAAGGGAAAACAATGATTTTGTAGCCATAATGAGACTTCGTTAAAGGGGGGAAAGTATGTCAACGGCGCCGGAGCGGACGCAGACGGTCGGCGGCTTCAAGCAGCCATTTGTCGCGACGCACATAGCGGACAGCCATAATCATGCAGAAAACACTGAGGGCCGGCATTGCAAGCACGATGTAGCGGTAAACCACTTCGGCTGGCGTCGTGAAAAGACCGCCGAGGAAAGCCTCATACCGGTACGACTGCCAGAAGAAGAGACCATAGAAAAGAAGGTCCAAAACTGCAGTATAGATAAGCAGCTGGGTCTGCAGTTCGAGTTTGCGATACAGGAAGAGGGTGACCAGCGGAAGGGCAAACATCACGACAAGTGCCAAAAGAATGCCCCATCCCATCTCGTCAATGGGCACCTCAGGAGTGAGGCTGGTAAGTCCGAACGCTGTGAACTGGAACGTGGCCTCAGGCACGCTATAGGACGCCAGGGGGAAGAGAAAGAGCATCAGTATGGCCACCGCACCCGCCAGCATATAGAGGGACTGAATGCGTTGTATCATACGGCAGTGGTACTTAGAACGTCATCTCGTCACGACGGCTGTTGCCTCCGACGAGGTTTTCATTCTGAGTCGAGTTCATTCGCCAATATACATTGCCGTCTTGATACTCCTGAGTAGCGATGAGTGTCGGTTTGGGCAACTTCTCATAGTAACGGGAAATCTCAATCTGCTCGCGGTTCTCTGTCACCTCCTCGAGGCTGTCGTTGTTGGTCGAGAACTCCTGAAGTTTCTTGTCGAGGTCGTGCTTCATTTCGGAAGAAATCTGATTGGCACGACGGGCGATAATCTCGACGGTTTCATAGATATTGCCCGTATCCTCACAGAGGGCCATTACATCACGCGTCACCGTATTGATGGGCGCATTGGTTTTCTTATAATCCATATACTTAAAGATAATTAATTTACTTGCAAATGGGGAATCAGTCCTGATAACGTTTCATCAGACGTTCGATGTGGGCAAAGTCGGAAGCCACCTCTTTGGAATACTTGGACGACGGGAATTCGTTGGTGAATGTAAAATACTCGTCGTAAGCCTCGCGCAGACGTTCCGACTTCTTTTCCTCGATACTGCTGACAGCCGCCTCGTAGCGTGCCTTAAAGATAATGTAGGAGAGGTCTTCCACATGCTTGGAGTAGGGATACTCATTGACAGCATTGCGGGCTGTGATGACAGCACTCTCGTAGTTGTTGCCCATATAGGAGCCGAGGTTCAGATACAGCTTGGCCGAGAGGTATTCCTTGTAGCAGAGGCGGTCGCTCAGTTCCATGCGGAGCACCGTAGCACTGTCGGCATACTGCGAGCGGGGATAGACCTCGAGGAAGGAATCGAACTCTTTGATAGCGCGGCGTGTGGTCGTCTGATCCAGACGCGGGTCAGGGGAATCATAATAATCGCCCATCGCCATCAGGAAACGGCACTTCTCGGTCCTCGAGCTGGAAGGATAGCTGTTGCAGAAACGGGCGAAATATTCACCCGACGAAACATAGTCCTCCATTTTGTAATAGCTCATCGCATAGAGATAGAGGGCCTCCTCGGCCTGCTCGGTGCCGCGATAGATAGGCACGACATCTCCCAGCAGAGTGGCTGCCTTCATGTATTTTCCGTTCTCGTAGTACATCTTGGCATACTCGTACTTCTCGTCCACATCCGCACTTTTAAGAATGCGATTGTATTCACTGCACGCTGTGCCGAAGAGCATCAGGAGAAGAGCAGTTAACAGGGGATATATCTTATGAAACATAATACAGATAAACCGAAATCACAGCGCATCTGTGCCAAAAAGGGCACAAAATGCGCTGCAAATATAGCGTTTTCCGGCCAAAAAACCAAATTTCGGGGTAAATAGTTAACGAAAAATGGCTCTTTATGGGATATTTTTAACGCTGAGACGTCAAAATAGCGGCAAAAACCGGCATTTCTGACGCTATCTCCGACGTCACGGAAGGTAGTCGTAGGGTTCTTCGCCGATGATGAGACGCAACTGGTTGCGAAGCATGGCGTCCTGTTCGAAAAGGCTGTGCACCGGGGTCTCGTCCTCAGCATGCATCGGACTCTTGAAATAGAACGAGAGCCAACGCTGGATACCTTTCATGCCACAACGTTTGGCGAGGTCGGCCAACAGTACGAGATCGAGCAGAAGCGGGGCGGCCAGGATGCTGTCACGACACAGGAAATCGACCTTGATTTGCATCGGATAACCCATCCAGCCAAAGATGTCGATATTGTCCCAGCCCTCCTTATTGTCATTGCGCGGAGGATAGTAGTTGATACGCACCTTGTGGTAGATGTCGCCATAGAGATCGGGATATTTCTCAGGCTCCAGGATGGAGTCGATCACGGAGAGCTTGGACACCTCCTTCGTCTTGAACGACCCGGGATCGTCAAGCACCTCGCCGTCGCGGTTCCCGAGGATATTGGTGGAGAACCAGCCTTTCAGGCCAAGCATACGTGTATGGAAAGCGGGAGCAAGCACGGTCTTCATCATGGTCTGTCCGGTCTTGTAGTCCTTGCCGCAGATGGGCGTATTCATCCGGTCGGCCAACTCGAACATGGCAGGCATGTCAACTGTGAGACCGGGAGCGCCGTTGATGAAGGGCACGCCCTCAGCGACAGCTGCGTAGGCGTAGCACATCGAAGGAGCCACCTCCGGACTGTCGGCTTTCATCGCGGCCTCGAGGTTGGCGAGGCTCTTGTGGGTATCGGAGAGCGGAATATAAGACTCGGTTGAGGCAGCCCAGATTACGACAAGGCGGTCACAGCTGTTGGCGGCCTTAAAGTCGCGGATATCCTGGCGGAGCTGGAGCATCAGATCCCACTTTGTGGCACCCGACTTGACCCATGTACCGTTGAGCCTACGGATGAACGAGGGGTCGAAGACGCCCTGCATGGGTTTAATGGCTTTGGCTTCATCTGCCACCAGGTTGATATCTTTCTCCTGAAGCACCCGGGCATGCATCGCGCCGTCCCAAACCGAGTCGGGAAAAATATCCCAACCTCCGAAGACGAGCTGTTCGGGCGATGCCAGCGGCACCATATCGCGGATATATCCTTCGCGGGCATCGGCACCCTTGCCCACACGCAGACGAGCCATCTGGGTGATGGAGCCGATGGGCTTGGCCAGACCGCGCCGGGCGGCCAGCGTACCTATAATGAATGTGGTGGAGACCGCTCCACTTAGTCCGACTACCAGAACTCCCAACTTACCGTCGGGACTCAAAACTTGAATCTTATTCATTGATATCTATGTGAATTCTACGCGCAAAGATACGCTATTTTTTGGAGATAGGAGTATAAAAAACGCATAAATGTCAAAAAATTGCAATAATTTATCTTTTGACAGCGTAATTTTCAAAAAGTTTTCTTATATTTGTCGCCCGAATGAATAGAATATGTCAAAAAAAATACGCATCGACAGCTTCGAAAAACGGCTGGTGAACATGCAGAGCGAGATATTGGCTATGGCCCGCAAGTTCTATCCCGCTTCGCCCGACAATGCCCAGGATCTGGCTCAGGAAACCATGCTGCAGATTCTGACAGAACGCAAGAGCTACAAAGAAGAGAACAACTTCAGAGGGTGGGTTTACACCCTGATGTCCCACATCTTTGTCGACGAAATGCGACGCAATGTGCTGGGAGCAACCGACATGGCCGAGGACTTCGAATCGGAGGACCCCATCAACCCCGAAAACCAGTTGCTGTCGCAGGATCTGCTGAACACCATCCACACGCTGCCGGAGGAGCAGCAGCAGACCTTTCTGCTGTATCTGGACGGATACAGCGGGAAAGAGATTGCCGAGAAACTGCAGGTGCCTGAAGGAACCGTCAAAAGCCGGCTTCACAACGTCAGGATACGCCTGAAGGGGAGCGGATGGCGCCGTTTTTAGGCAACGGTAGGACAAAAAACGAAAGTGATTCCTCACTTTCGTTTTTTTTAGCCTCGAACCTCCAGCAGGGTGGCATTGCCTATCGGCTGCACCCTCAGATTCTGGATGGTTGCGGGCAAGAGTATGGTTTCACCGGCTCGCAGCGTATTGATATCGTCTCCGTCTTCCGCATCGGTGGTTGTGAGGTTGACACGTCCCTCGGTGCAGATGAGGATAACGAACGAATCGACATCGGCATACGAAATGTTGAACGATGCATTGAGCTGAATCACCGCAGTCGTGAAATAGGGACTCTCGACAGCGACGTTACGCCGGTTGAATTCCTTGTCGTAATACGAATGATAGTCAGGCTGGATATCGGCATAGTTGATGGCGTCAATGCTCTCCTCGGTGTGTAGAGGGCGCAGCTGTCCGTTGGCATCCCGACGGTCGTAGTCATAGATACGATAGGTGATGTCGGACGTCTCCTGAATCTCGGCAACCATCGTACCGCTGCAGATGGCATGCACTCGGCCTGCCGGCAGGTAGAACACATCACCGGGGCGGCATTTGATGTCGCAGAGCGCATCGGCTATGGTATGTTCGTCGAGCAGTTTACGGTACTCGTCCGGGGTAACCAGCGACTTCCATCCGATACGGAGATGGGCCGTGGGATCGCAATCAGGCATCGCATACCACATCTCGGTCTTGCCGAGAGAGCGGTGCCTCCGCCATGCGAGATTATCATCCGGATGAACCTGAATGGAGAGATCGCGGGCCGCGTCGATAAACTTGATTAGCAAGGGGAACCTGCGTTTGGGATCTCCTGCCGGAACGTCGGCCATACGTTTGGCCCAAGCGTCGCCCATAATCTGGGCACCGTGTTCGGCCAGGAGCTGCGAAAGCGTCTGGTTCATATAGATACCGTCAGCCACAAGCGTTTCGTGGCCCGGCACATCGCTTATCTCCCAGCTCTCTCCTATCTGAGCATCCATGTTGTCCATTCCCTTGAGCGCGATGATTTTTGTGCCGCCCCAAAGGACCGACTTTAATATGGGAACAAATTTGAGTGGATTCATAACAACTATATAATCGTCTTTCCCGCATTGAAAAAGGAAAGACGATTATATATATTAATATGGAGTATTAAGCCTTGAGGGCTTTCTTCTCCTTGCTGGTCATGAGGCTGTAGGCTACAGGCACGGCAAGGAAGAGGGTTGTAATAGGATCGATCACGATACCGAGCAACATAGCGAAGATGAAGCTCTGGATGCTTGCGCCGCCGAAGAAGAAGATAATCAGAAGCACGAGCAGGGTCGTGATTGATGTATTCAACGTACGGACGAAGGTTGCATTGAGGGCTTCGTTAACCACATCGTAGAGCTTTTTGTCGGGATAGAGACCGCGAACCTCACGAATACGGTCGAAGACAACCACAATGTCGTTGATTGAATAACCGATCACCGTCAGAATAGCGGCAATGAAGGCCTGGTCTATTTCCATCGAGAAGGGCATTACCACCCAGAGGACGGCATAGAGACCAAGAATCACAAACACGTTGGCCGTCAGACCTACGATGGCACCGGCCGAGTAGGCCCAGGCACGGAAGCGCAGGAGGATGTAGAGGGCGATAACAATGAGCGAAACGATAATGGCCCAGATAGCGCCGATCGTGATATCCTCAGCCACCGAAGGACCTACCTTCTGGGTAGATGGAATGTAATCCTCGTTGTTGAAGTCCTCGAATGCGACATTCACATAACCGAGTTCCTTACCGGCTTCGTAAATGGCATTCTTGAATTCGAGGTTGGCCTCGGCATCATCCTGTGCGTTGAGCGCATAGTTGGTAGAGATACGTACGCGGTTGGCATCGGTTATCTGGATAACGTTGATGGTCACATCCTGGCCTTCGAACTTCTGCTCGAGCTGTGCGTCGAGTTTCTGGATATCAACCGAAGCCACGTCGTTGAACGAAACAACATAGTTGCGGCCACCGGTGAAGTCGATACCCTGACGCATACCGGGATAGATGAGAAGGATGATAGCGGCAACACCTGCTACGGCATAGACGAAGCGGCCTGTCTTACCCTTGGCAACCCAGTCGATATTGGTCTTGCGAATCAGGCCGGATGCAACGCCTTGGAAGGTGAGGTTCTTGACCCAGCCCTTCTCAAGAGCGGTCTCAAGGAAGATACGGCTCAGGAAGACGGCCGAGATGAACGATGTAATCAAACCTACCATGAAGGTGAAGGCGAAGCCCTGGATAGGACCGGTACCGAAGATATAGAGCACGATACCCGTGAGCAATGATGTCAAGTTGGCATCGAAGATAGCCGAGAATGCATTGTCATAGGCTGCAGCAACGGCAGTACGGAGTGCCTTGCCGGCCTTGAGTTCTTCCTTGGCACGTTCGTAGATAAGCACGTTGGCATCGACCGCAATACCCAGCGAGAGGACGAGACCTGCAATACCGGAGAGGGTCAGCACGACGTGGAACGACGACAGAATACCGAGAGTGAAGAACGTATTGATCAGGAGGCAGCAGTCGGCCACCAGACCTTCCTTCCAGCCGTAGAAGGCCATCATGTAAAGGAAGAGGAGGATGATAGCGATGATAAACGAGACAACTGAAGCCTCGATAGCTTCCTGACCGAGCGAAGGACCAATCACATCCTCAGAGACGATATTGACCTTGGCGGCCATCTTACCGCTCTTGAGCACGTTGGCCAGGTCGTTTGCCTCATCGGAATCGAAATCGCCGGTAATGGACGAGCGGCCGCCGGTGATCTGGCTGTTGACGCGGGGTGCGCTATAGACGGCGTCGTCGAGCACGATGGCTACACACTTGCCGATATTGTCACCGGTGAGCTTCGACCAAGTCTTGCCTGCCTCGGGGGTCATCGTCATCGAAACCTCAAACTCGTTGGTGATCTGCTGGAAGTCAGCGTTGGCATCCATCACGATGTCGCCGCCCTTGGCTGCATCGGGAAGAGAGGGATGGCCGGAGTTGTCATGTGCCTTGAGGGCATAGAGCTGATAGAAGAGACCGCGTTCGTCAACAGGCTTCACACCCCAGGCGAACTTCAGTTTGCGGGGGAAGAGATCTTTCACCTGCTTGCGCGACAGCATCTCGTTGATGGCTGCGGTATCGCTGGCCTGTGCCACGCCTACTACAGGACCGGAGCCCTGGCCGTAAACCTGGAGTTTGGCAAAGAGGGGATACTGCTTCTCGAGCTCTGCCTGTTGCTGTGCCTCGAGGGCGGTGGAATCCTGCTTGTCGGCATTGGCCAGAATGGAATCGGCGGCAGCATCGGCAGAAGACTCTGCGGGAGCAGCCTCTGCGGGAGCAGCCTCTGCAGGAGCGGACTCCTCAGCAGCTTCCTCTGCGGGAGCATCCTCGGCGGTCTTGTTCTGCTGGGCAGCGATCACACTGTTGGCCTGCTGGAGGGGCGACATAATCTCGCTCACGTCATAGGTCTCCCAGAACTCAAGGTTGGCAGAACCCTGCAGGAGTTTCTTCACACGCTCAGGTTCCTTCACACCGGGAAGCTCGACCAGAATACGGCCGGCCTGCTGGAGACGCTGGATATTGGGAGCAACGACACCGAAACGGTCAATACGGTTGCGGAGAACGTTGAACGAGTTGGAGAGCGCGTCGTCCATCTCTTTCTTGATGATGGCAAGCACCTCGCTGTCGTTCATATCCTTCTTGATCTTGTCCTTGAGCTGATAGGTGCTGAAGACATCGGCAAGCTTGGCTGTGGGGTCTGTTTTGCGATAGTTCTCGGCAAAAGCATCCATGAAGTCGTTACCGCTCACTACAGTACCGCTGTTCTGGGTCTGCTCAAGTGCGGCCACAAAAGTGGGGTTCTGAGCATTCTCTGCTGCGAGGCTCTTCAACACATCGGCTACTGAAATCTCGAGAATAACGTTCATACCACCCTTCAGGTCAAGGCCGAGGCCAATCTGCATTTCCTGTGCCTCCTTGAAGGTGTAGCCGAACCATACCTTCTCGGTGGACATGCTGTCAAGGTAGTACTTAGCGGGTGAACCAGTCAGCGCCTCATACTGGGCTGCATCGTTCTCAACATCGCGCACCTTGAAGGTGAATGAGATGTAGAAAGCGCAGACCAAAGCGAGGAGGACGGCGAACACCGTTACAAATCCTTTGTTTTGCATTGTTGTTTGTAAAAAACTTTTTTATTATTTATTTTGTTTGTTTCGCTTTTTATTCCCGACTTTTGGACTCAAAAGAACCCAAAGTCCACAAAATCGCGCCGCAAAGATAGCAAAAATTTCCGAAACTACGGCATTTTTCTCACATTTTTATTTTTTTAGGGTCATTTTTTGCTGTTTTTGGCACTTTTTGTTTATCTTCGCGCCATGTTTCGACAAATAATGACACAAAAAAGCTCCATTTCGGGAGTTGGTTCGGCCGTTTTGTTGACGGGTCTTCTTGCGGGTTGTGCCAGTATCGGCACACCCGGCGGCGGACTTTACGACGAGACGCCTCCGGTGTTTGTGTCTTCCGACCCCGCCGACGGCGAGACGAACGTCACGAAGAAGAAATTCACGCTGAAATTCAACGAGAATATCAAATTGGACAACGCGCTCGACAAGATGACGGTCTCTCCGCCCCAGCAGAAGTCGCCCACCATTCTGTCCAACGCCAAGACTGTGACCATCGAACTGCAGGATTCGCTGCGCCCCAACACCACCTACTCCGTTTCGCTGGGCGATGCCGTTCAGGACAACAACGAGGGCAATGTGCTGGAGCATACATCGTTCACCTTCTCGACGGGTGACCACATCGATTCGCTGCGCATCTCGGGCTACCTGCTCAACGCCGAGGATCTCGAACCTGTCACGGGAGCTTACGTGGGCATTTATCCCGACACAGCCGTCGCCGACAGCATTTTTATGCTGGAATCTATGCAGCGTGCCGGAAAAACCGATGCCTACGGACGTTATTCCATCGAAGGCATTGCCCGGGGAAGCTACCGGCTCTATGCCATTGTGGACGGCAACACCAACTACCGCTATGACCTCCGCACGGAGAATATCGCCTTCTGCGACTCGCTCATCTCTCCCTCGATGAGCGGAACGGTTGAATACGACACCATCTGGGCCGACCGCGATTCGACCCGAATCGACACAGTCCTGACGAGGAACAGGATCTCCTATGCTCCTGAGAACGTGACGATGCTGCTCTTCAGCGAGGGCAAATACAACCGCTATCTGGAGGACACCGGCAGGCCGGATTCCTGTCTTCTGCGCGTGCGTTTTGCCGCGCCGATGGAATCACTGCCCGTCTGGAGTTATCCGGCCGACAGCACAGTCGATGCCGGCGCTCTGCTTCTGGCGGAACCCAATCCCACCCTGGACACGCTGTCCTACTGGATTACCGACACCGCATGGATCAATCGCGACACCCTGACGTTGGGAATGACCTACATGATGACAGATACCGCAGGTGTGGATGTGCCCAGGACCGACACCATCCAATTCGTGCGTCCGCCCAGAAAAACCGGCCCGGACAACGCCAAGAGCGGCGGCAAGGAGAAAAAGAAAGGTTGGGGACTGTTCGGAGGCAAGAACGACAAGAAGGACAAAGACAAGAAAGACAAGCACGACAGAAAGCCCGGACAGGAAGCGCCCACGGACTCACTGCCGGCCATAGTCTACATGTCGGTGAAGCAGCTCGGTGCCTCCACTTTAAATATAGGACAGAAACCGAAATTTGAAGTCTCCACCCCGCTCGCAAGTATCGACGTCGGCGGCCTCCATCTGAAACGACAGGTCAACGACTCGACGTGGACAGACATGAAGTTCCGCTGGGAGAAAGACTCCGTCAAACTGCGCTCCTATCAGCTCTTTGCCGTTCCCTACTTCTCGCCCGGCGAGAAATACAAACTGGTGGTGGATTCCGCCTGCATGTACGACATCTACGGCAACCCCGTCAACCGCACGGAACTGAGTTTCTCCGAACACAAACCCGAGGAATATGCCCACCTTCTCTTCCAGGTCAAAGGCATTTCCGGCAAGGCCTTCGTGTGCCTGCTCAACGACAAGGACAAGGTGGTTCAGCGGGCCGATGTAAAAGGCAATCAGGCCAAGTTTGTGAACGTTTTGCCCGGAACCTACTATGCACGCATGGTGGAAGACCTCAACGGCAACGGCGTGTGGGACCACGGTACGCTGACTCCGCGTCGGCAGCCCGAACCCGTCTATTATTTCAACGGAGAACTCAGCCTGCGCGCCAATTGGAGCATCAGCCAGAACTGGGATGTGGACGAACTGCCCGTCTACAAGCAGAAACCGCTCAAGGTGACCCAGAACAAGCCCAAAGAAAAACAGGAAAAGAAGTCAAAGAATGCGGAATATTATGCCAAGATGGGCATAACTCCCCCGCAGACCAACAGCGGCACAACCACATCGGGCGCCAATTCATCGCTGCACAGTGTGGGCAACTGATCGGAACATCGCAATATCGAAATATCGGAAATATCGGAATAACAAAAAAAATAGCATCAATGAAGAAACTCATTCTCTCCCTCCTGCTGGTTCTGGCCGCTGTGCCGGCCATAGCCCTCGAAAAGGAGAAAACAAACAAACAGATAGAAGCGTTGGAATATAACGTTTACTACCATTGGGGCATTCTGTGGAAGAAAGCCGGCTACGGCATCTTCTCGCTCGAAGAACAGACCCTCAACAACGGCGAGACACGCTATCACGGCAAACTGGCCGGCAAGTCGCTCTCCATCATCGAATTCATCATGAGGGTCAGAGACACCCTGGAATGCTGGTATAAGCCCGACGTCGTGCCTATCCAGTACCGCAAGGGTACCCACGAGGGCAAATACACCGCCGAGGAGGTGAACCGCTACACGACATTCTATCAGGCCGGCAAACCCCACACGGCCGGCAACGTGGACTCCACCCAGGTGTTTGTGACCCGATGGCGTTCCAAGAAAGGCAAAGACACCACCTACGACGAAGTCAGCCATTCGGTCGATGAAGTGGGCTACGACATGCTTTCCGTATTCTACAAAATCCGCAGTCTCGACTTTTCCAAGATGCGAAAGGGTCAGGAAGTGAAACTCCCCGTCTTCTCCGGTCTCCACAAGGCGGACTATATGTCGGTGGAGTTCAAGGGCGTGACCACTTGCAAACTCCGCAACGGCAAGACCTATCCCGCCTATGCCCTCGACCTCACCTTCAAGAGCAAGGACTCCGACCAGACACCCGTTCAGATATGGGTATCGACCGACCCGGACCACCGTCCGCTCATCTGCACCATCCAGCTCCGGCGTGTGGGCGAAATCCAGGGACAGTGGATTGAACCCGGCACAGCCGAAGCCAAAGACAAAGAAGAAGACATAGATTAATGGCCGACACCTACCGCACCATCGTGAAGCCCGGCGAGGGATTGTACAAGGAGAAGATGTCCAAATTCCTCTCCTTTGCCCATCCTGTGCAGACAGTGGACGAAGCGATGGCGGTGGTGACCAAATACAAAAAGGAATACTATGATGCCCGGCATTGCTGCTGGGCATATGTTATCGGACCCGACAAGGCCGCCTTCCGTTCTAACGACGACGGCGAACCCTCCGGAACGGCCGGCAAACCGATTCTGGGACAAATCACCTCGGCCGACCTCACCAATGTGGTCGTTTGTGTGGTCCGCTACTTCGGAGGCATCAAACTGGGCACTTCCGGACTCATTGTGGCCTACAGGGCTGCAGCAGCCGAAGCCCTGAATGCCGCCGAAATTACCGAGAAGATTGTGACCGGCCGGCTCTCGGTGGAGTTCCCCTACGACCTGATGGGCGATGCCATGAGAGTTGCCAAGGACGAAGGTGCTGAAATCGTCGCCCAGGACTTCTGTCAGGACACCTGCCGCCTCACCCTCGAAATCCGCCTCGATAGCCTGGAACGCCTGAAAAACAAATACGGGCTCATCTACGGAGCCCGTATCCTATAATCGGCTGGTGCCGAATTTCAGTATGAGTACCAGCAGGGTTACAGCCAGTATGGTGGCGAATGTCCACTTGATGATTGAGAGCAGGTTGTCGGTAGTGGAAGCTTTGCGGACGGCGATATCGGGCGGATGGGTATTGATGGTGTCCACGCGGAGGGTGGAGTCTTGTTCCGAAAGGCGGATTTCCTTGTCCGATGCCGTGCGCATCACGGCTTTCACATCGCTTCGGCGGCTGCGGTCGCGGTTCACGGTGGTGTCCTGTCGCAGGGTGTCGCCTGCG
>Ga0326512_10001795_pt1 | contig 16208 bp, 31 predicted proteins | sample 1_2617_0518_D_FD_203652 | JGI IMG/M metagenome (GOLD analysis project Ga0326512, IMG submission 203652) | Bovine rumen microbial communities from UC Davis, California, United States - 1_2617_0518 | ecosystem: Host-associated > Mammals > Digestive system > Stomach > Rumen | place: USA... | reverse complement strand
ACGGCATCGCCGGCCGGATGACGAAGGCCGCCATCGAGGAGGCCATTGCCGCGCCGAAGGATCAGGCCCCGCCGGCAGCTGCTCCGGATCCGGATGCACAGCCCAGCGAGTTCTGGCTGCCGGACCTGCAGCTCGGCGACAAAGATCCGGCCGTCACACTGCTGCAGGCAGCTCTGAACATCCGCGGCTTCGACTGCGGATTCCCGGACGGCATCTTCGGGCCAAAGACCCAGGCTGCCCTGAACAGATTCAAAGAATCCCGGAAGATGGAACAGAACGGCATCGCGGACAGGGATACATGGAATAAAATACTGGGGGTGATCGTATGAGTGACGCTGTACTGACTGCCCTGATCATGACCGCCGGCACCATCATCTGCCAGATCCTCATCAACCGCAGCAACCGGGAAAAGAGAGAGAAGGACGACCGGAAGAAGGAACAGGAAAGAATCCGGAAAGAGACCGAGAAAGACATCCGTATGGAAGACCGGCTTTCCTCCATCGAGGCCAAACTGGACGAGCACAACGGCTACGCGCAGAAGTTTGAAACCATCGCCAACAAGTTCACAGAGGTGGCGAAGGACCTGTCAGCGATAAAGACCAGCATCGACTTTTTAAGAAAACAATAACAGAGAGGAGCACCATCATGGAAGAAGAAAACATTCGGTTCACCTACGTTCTGAAGGACGGAACAATGCACGAGATCGAGCACCCGTCTACCACGATCTTCGAGGCGGCACATGAGCTTCTGGAGTCCATCGCGCTCGGCGACGCCAAGATTGATCCCAGGGATGTTGTCCAGATCACTGACATCCCCGGCTGATCGGAGAGGAGAAAAGCATGAGCATTTCTGACTGGGGGATCCAGGCAATCCCCGTGATCACGATCATCGTGTTCCTGATCGCCGAGGCGGTCAAGGCCACGCCGCTGGACAATAAATGGCTACCGGTGATCTGCGGCGCCGTGGGCGGCATCCTGGGCGTCGTGGGCATGTTCCTGATGCCGGAGTTCCCGGCGAAGGATTACCTGACCGCTGTCGCGGTCGGCATCGTCAGCGGTCTCGCGGCGACAGGTGCGCATCAGATCTACAAGCAGCTGAGCGCCGGCAGCGGCGGCCAGCATCTGGAAGGCAGCCATCCGGATGATGTGTGTCCGGATCCGGACACACCGGTCGAGCCGCCCAGCTATGAAGAGATCAGGGACGAGTTCAAAAACTGACAGATAAAGGGGAAACCCCGGAGGATCATGCCTCCGGGGTTTCATTGTCTCTTGCCATGGTTTCCCTGACAGACCGCTGGACGAAAGCGTTCAGGCTTTCCCCGCGGCTTTCGGCGTGCACTCTGATCTCTTCCTTCTCCCCTTTGGGGACGTTCACCTTAATGACATCATAGTGCCCGGCCTTGTACTTTGCGGTGGCCCGCAGCTGTGCTTCGCTGACCGGCACGGCAGCACCTCCTTCCTGATCCGGAATTATACCACGGTCGTATAAGGGGCACAATATACAAATTGCACAGTTTGCCGGTTCTCTTTTTGTTCAGTTTGCCGTCTTGATTATAAGGGGGTCAATATATTATAATGAGGTACAAAATCCATAGGAGGGATCATCATGAAACATATGAAAAGACTGTGGGGCTGGCTGACCGGATACAGCCTCAGCGCGGACGAAGTAGTCCGGATGACGCTGCTATACAGCGAGATCCTCTGACGGCAGATCCGCAGAGGCCACGGGGAGGAGCTCGGCGCTCCTCCCCTATTATCAACAAAGGAGGGATATAATTGACAGTTCAGGAACGGAAAACACTGGAAGAGGTCCTTCAGTCTAAACTGGAGGACGATGTGACGGTCAAGCAGATGAAGACGATCCTGAGCGCGCTGCAGGATTCATTCGCTGAGATGGACACGATGGCCCAGGCTGCTGACGACGGCCGGTCGGACGACCTGCTGCAGGCTTTCATTCAGGCGAAGCGCGTAACCGGGCTGTCGGAGAACACCCTTGACAAGTACGCCAGGACGCTGAAGCACATCTTCGCTGAGGAAAAAGTATCTCCCGCACATGTGACGGTCGATCATCTCCGGCACTGGCTGGCCAAAGAACTTGGCCGAGGCCTGAGCGAGAATACCGTGAGAGGTGACAGGGATGCAATGAGTTCCTTCTTCGGATGGCTGCACCGCGAGGGGCTGATCCCGCGGAATCCCTGCGCGAATCTGGAACCGATTAAGGTCCCGAAGGTGATCCGCCGACCGTTTGACAGTGTGGAGATCGAGCTCATGAAGGAGGCCTGCGGAAGCAACGCGAGAAACAAGGCGATCATCTGCTTCATGCTGGCATCCGGCGTCCGCATCTCGGAGCTGATCCGGCTGAACCGGGACGACATAGACTTCCAGAACAAGGAGTGCGTTGTGTTCGGCAAAGGCGCCAAGGAGCGCACGGTGTATCTGGATGATGTGGCGATCTCCATGCTGCAGCGTTATCTCGTCGCCAGAAAAGACGATAAGCCTGCCCTCTTCCCCGGTCGTGGGTCCGATCGGCTGACCGACAACGGCGTCCGGGCTATGATGAAGCGCCTGGAAAAGGTCACCGGCATTGAGAACATCCACCCGCACCGGTTCCGCCGGACGATGGCAACGGCGATGAGCAAGAAGGGCATGCCGGTCGATGAGATCGCAATCCTGCTTGGGCACGAAGATGTCCGCACAACGATGAAGTACATCTGCAAGGACAAGAACACGGTGAAGCGTCACTACCAGGCTCTGGCGGCATAGAAAACCAATCCCCCACCGAAAAGTGGTGGGTAGTGCGATGGGTAATAGCATGCCATTTTATGCCATGGCCTGCCATGGTACAGCTGAGATGGATTGATCAAGATTCAAGAGTCCTCACGCGCAAACAGGCGTCATCGCAGAATCCTGTAGATCTGTCAATCGGCGGAAAAGTTCACCAAAAACGAAGAAACCACGGGAAAACCCGTGGTTTCTTTGGTGGACGATACAAGACTCGAACTTGTGACCTCCCGCACGTCAAGCGGATGCGCTACCAGCTGCGCCAATCGTCCTGGTGGAGATAAGCGGGATCGAACCGCTGACCTCTTGAATGCCATTCAGGGAAAAGTACCGTGAAACCAAGGGCTTTTATGAAGTTGTGGGTAGTAAATGGGTAGTAGTGTCGAAAAAGCTGTTCAGACTGTCGATAACTACAGCTGATCGGTGATGGCCCGGAGATCCTCGAAGCGGACATCCTGGTATTCGCGCAGCTGGTCGGTGCTGGTGTGCCCGATCAGGGCGAGCTTGTCGGTATCGCTGCCGGCTGCCTTCTTCATCAGGGTGGCGAAGGTGTGGCGGCAGGCATGCGGCGTCAGGCGGTGCCGGCCGTTCTCATCCACGGGATTGTCAATATGCAGCTGGTCCAGGAGAGCATAGAAGATCTCGCGGTATTTCTTCAATGGGATGGGACGCCCGGCAGATCCGAAGATGGTCCCACCGTCGGCCGCCTTCAGGCAGGCGTCCACATAGCCCTGGATTTTCGGGGAGACGGTGACAGTGCGCTCGATGCCGGCCTCTGTTTTGCTTCCGCCGACGAAGGCTTTCTCCTTCTCGTTATAGTCGGCGACGGTGAGGGCCAGGAAAGCTGTCGGCCGGAATCCCAGGTAACACTGACACAGAGCCAGCTGCGCGACGTAGTTGCCCTTCTGGGCGGCAATGCGGACGAGCTCGAGCTCGGCGGAGCTGAGGCCTTCCTTCTTCCCTGCCCCAGGTTCCCGGATGATCAGGTACGGGGCGAGGTTCCGGTCCTTCGGGACCGCGTCGCGGGGGATGCCGTAACGGTAAACCAGACCGAGGGCGGCCTTTGCGTTCTCGAGGGTGCGGCGTCCGGCGTCGGATTCGTCCATGCAGTCCTGCAGGTCGTCGATGTCCAGATCCGACATGGGCACGAACCACAGCGGCGCGAAGACACGGAAGCCGGCGCGGTAGCAGTTCATGGTGGACTTCGACCTGCGGTGCGTGGGCTCCCACAAATCATAGAGCTCCTTCAGGGTGACGGCGGTGCCCTTGCGCTGCACGGCGGTCCCCTGCCGCGGCCGGCGGTCGGCGGCGGTCATAAAGGGCAACGCCATGAGAGCGTCCTTCCTCGTGGAGAACTGCTTACGGACGCGCAGGCGGGTCCGGTGCGGGCGCGCATCCGGCGGGGCATCCTCCGACAGCGGATCCACGGCCCAGCCCACCGTCTTCTCGGCGCACCACTTCCCGTTCGGTAGCTTATAAACCGAGCCGAGGCCGTTGCCCCGGCTTTTTGTTTTTCGCTTCGGCTTCTGCTGCTTCTTCCCGCAGGCCGGACAGAAGGCAGCTCCGGCCGGCAGCTCCTTCCCGCATTTGATGCAGTTCATGGTTTCTGCCCCGGACGGAAGACCTTGCCGCAGCTGATACAGGTGCAATGCCTGACACGGCCGTCCATCTTCCCGTATGCAATGAAAATACTGGTGCTGCCACAGTACGGGCAGCAGGCCACGCCCTTCTCCTTTGCTTCAGCGATGCGCTTGTCGCGTGCAGCCTTCTCTTCCTCTGTCATCTCCACCGCCGGCTCCGGATCCGGTTTCGGACGAAGCAGGCGCGAGGTGATCCAGAGCTCCAAGCCACCGACGATCAGCAGAAACACGCAGGCCCATGGCGCACCGGAGACCAGCATCACAGCAGCCAGAGCGATGATCAGATAGCCGATCACCTGCGCGATGACTTTCAGCGCTTTCATACTTCCCTCCCACGGTGTCCGAATCCGGACACCGGATTTTTTATCTCCGGAAGAAGATCACAAGGCCTTCTTCTTTTCAGAACCGGCCCGGTACGGCGCCATCAGGCCGTCGACCGCCTGGCGGATCGCCAGCGGCAGCGCTTCATAGGTGCGGACCAGTTCGTCCTGCTCGTCGGTGAGAGCCGGCAGGCGCGCCGAGGTCCGGCCGAGGAGATAGTCCGCCGTGCAGCCGAAATAATCACAGACCCTGCAGATGCCCTCGTGGTCCAGTTCGCGGTCCCCGCGGACATAGTTTCCAAGTGTCTGTGCCGGGTACCCGAGATCTGCCGCGACATCCTTCTGCATCATGTTCTTCTCTTCAATCAATTCTCTGAGTCTGGTCATTTCAACACCGCCTGTCAGTATTGTGAAGATTATACAATGGCCAAGGACGTTTTTTCAGCAAACCTCCCAAATTGTGTTTTCTGATGCAACTTTTTGTTGACACATTTCATTTTGAAGCGTATCTTAAGACTCGAACCCCATTTTGAGAGCTTCTGGGCGCGACGGCATCCGGGCTGAGATCCGGGCGGGTTCAACTCCCGCGGCGCCCACCAGGCGGCCAAGGCATGACGCAGGTTTGCCCATTCCTGCGGGGCCGCCTCCTTTCCGAAAGGGCCAGGCCCGGCAAAGGTCCTGCAGCGGCGGGAGTTTTCTTCAGTTCAGTTTCCTCCCGATTCCGTCTGTCGTGGAAACCCCACTATACCGGGCCACACCTCCATTATAGCGAAGCCCCGCCTTTTAAGCCACGAGGCGGGGCTTCCGGAGGCGATAAAAAATCCGCACCATGGGTGCGGAAGGAGCGTGGATATGGAAAACAGCTTCAGAACCATGTACGCGAGGCACCGGAACGCCGCAGGGATCACCCAGGAGAAGGCGGCCGAGCTGCTTGGCTGCGCGGTGCGGACGGTGCAGGCCTACGAATCCGGCGAGATCGTCCCGCCGGACCAGACGGTCGCCCTGATGTGCGACGTGTATCCGGCGCCGATGCTGGCGCTGGAGCACCTGCGGGCATCCAGCAGCATGGGCCGGGCCCTGATCCCGGAGATCACCAGGATGTCGCTGCCGCAGGCGGTGTGCAACCTGATCTACCGGATCCAGGATTTTACGGCGAAGCACAGGTCGGAGGATCTGATCCGCATCAGCAGCAACGGGATCATCGACGAGGGGTCCGAGGTCGAGGAGTTCGCGGTGATCACGGCGGAACTGGACGGCATCGTGCAGGCCGCGGTGCAGCTCCGTTATTCCAAGGGCACGGGCCTGCCGACAGACACGGAGTATTGAGAGAGGAGGACAGCATGCGCAAACGGACAACCCTCGAGGAGATCAAGAGGATCGACAAGGAGATGCTGAGCTGCGAGGATGTGGCCCCGTACTTCGGATGCGACCCCCAGGACATCCGGGTGCAGGCGAAAACAGATCCGTCGGCGCTGGGCGTACCGACGGTCATCATCGGCAGCCGGGTAAAGTTCCCGAAGGACGGTTTCGTCAACTACTGCGAGGCCGCGCTGTTCCTGAAGGACCCGCGGAGGACCTACGCATGAAGCGGCGGCGGGATTTCCTGTCGGGGCTGCGGCCTTACCGGCAGGCGGCCGGGCTCACCCAGTCGGAGCTGGCCAGGGCGATCGGCACCAGCCGGCAGAACATCCAGAAATGGGAATACGGAGCATGCTGGCCATCGGCGGAGTGGATCCCGAAGCTGGCGAAAGCCTGCGGATGCCGGTTCGAGGATCTGTTCCCGAAAGAGGAAGGGAGTGAGTGAGAAAGCATGACAGAAGGAAGAAGGCAGGAACGGGCGGAAGCAGTCATCATCGCGCAGGAGATCCAGATCGGGAAGCTGACGACGCTGGCCGGGCTAAGACCCTGCAGGGAACGGGCCGGGATGAACCAGAAGGAGCTGTCGAAGGCCGCCGGCATCTGCGCGGATACCTATCGCGCGTGGGAATACGGGGCAAACTGGCCGAGCGCGTTTCACCTGGCGAAGCTCGCGACGGTGCTGGGGGTAAGCATCGAGGAGCTGTACCTCGGTCCGGATCCGGAAGGCGGCCCGATATGAGCAGAAAAAGAAAAGGCCCCGCGGAAGGACCGGTTCCGCGAGGCGTAATCCCAGAGGGATCACTGAAACAAGAAGATTTTACCACAGACCGGGACCCCTGTCAAGAGAGGAGGCGGAAACGGTTGAACATCGAAAAGCCGGCATACTGGGCAGTGCTGCCTGCCGGTGTGCGCTATGACGAGACACTTCCGGCCAGCGCCAAGCTGCTGTACGCGGAGATCAGCAGCCTGACCAATCAGGAGGGCTACTGCTACGCCAGCAACGCTTACTTCATGGCCCTGTACGGGATCAGCGATGCCACCGTGCTCCGCCTGCTGAGGGTGCTCGAGCAGCGCGGGTACATCCGGAGGGAGGACGCCGTCGGAGGGAAGACCCAGCGGCGGATCTACGCGGGGATCAATCCCGCGGCAGCCGCCCCGGCTGACCCCCCGTCAAAAATGAAGGGACCCCCCGTCAAAAATGACGGGGGTCCCCCGTCAAAAATGACGGGGGGAACAATAAAGAGTAATAATATATCTAACAATCCCCCCGAAGCCCCCCGCAGGGGGCGGCGCGTGAAGTCCATCCCGGACTGGAAGCCGGATCTCTTTGAGCGCTTCTGGAAGAAATACCCCCGCCACGAAGACCGTGCCAAGGCTGTGGAGGAGTGGGACCGCCTGAAACCAGACCTCGAACTCATGAAGAACATGAGTGCCGCACTTGATCGCATGATGAAAAGCGACGAATGGCGGCGAGGCATCGGGATTCCCTACGCCTGCAGATGGCTGCGGTACCGACGCTGGGAGGACGCTTTCGAGGATCCGGAGAAGGAGCCCGAGTCTGATGCGGAGGACGGTGAAGACGAGTGGCTGTACTGAATGCCTGGGAGCAGGCGCAGTATTCGGTGATCGGCTCGCTGCTGCGGGAGCCCGACGAGTGGGCCGGCGAGATCTTCCAGTCTGCCACGCCGGCCATGTTCGGCAACAAGGCGCTGCGGCATGTCTTCGAGGCGGCCCGGGAGATCTGGAGCGCCGGCACACCGGTTGACCCGGTGACGCTGGGGGCGAAGGCCGGGAAGGAATACTCCCAGACCATCGTGGACTGCGTCAACCTGACGCCGACGGCCGTGAACTGCGGGGCCTACCTGAAGATCCTGCAGGAGCAGGCCAGGCTCAGCGCCATGCAGGTGGAGGCGCTGAGCATCTCGACCGCGGAAACCGTGGAGGACGCCACGGAGAGCTACGAGAAGATCGGAAAGCTGCTGGCAGCAACGGAGGACATCGAGGACTACAGCCTGACGGAGATGATCGGGATGTACCTCGACCGGATGAACGACCCGACGCCTCCGGACTACCTGCACTTCGGCATGGACCGGCTCGACAGCGCCCTGGCCGTGACGCCGGGCATGTTCCTGATCATCGGCGCGGACAGCTCGACGGGCAAGACGGCGCTGGCGCTGCAGTTCGCGGTGCACATCGCCAAGGCCGGGAAGCGTGTGGGCTTTTTCAGCCTGGAGACGCCGCAGGAGCCTCTGCAGAACCGCATCCTGTCCCAGCATCAGCTGGCCGGGATCCCTGTCCCCTCTTCGCAGCAGAAGAAGCTGACAGACGAGGACTACGCCCGGGCGGCGCAGGCCGGGATCCTGAGCCAGGACATCCCGCTGCGGGTGATCAGGAAGGCGAACACGCTGGAGAAGATCCGTGCCCGGACCCTGCAGCGGCGCTTTGACGTAGTTTTCATCGACTACGTCCAGCTCATCGACGTCCAGGGCAAGGAACGCTTCGACGTGGTGACGCGGATCTCCATGGGCCTGCACCGGATGGCGCAGGAACTGGGCATCGTGATCGTCGGCCTGAGCCAGGTCACCCCGCCGGAGAAGGGCAAGAAGGTCAAGCTCACGGTGGACGACCTGCGGGAAAGCCGGCAGCTGAAGCAGGATGCGGACATCGTGCTGCTGATGACCAAGGCGACCGGCAAGGACGATCCGCCCGAGGCGCGCATTCTCGAGGTCGCCAAGAACAAGGACGGCCGGCGGCCGAAGCTCCGGCTCAATTTCGACCCGACGCACATGACCTTCACGCCGCTGATCACCATGGACGACATCCGGTCGGACGGGCGTCTGGTACGGCAGCATCAGGAGATGCAGCGGAAGGCCCAGGAGAAGACCGACCCGGTCCCCGCTGACGTCAAGCCCAGCGAGATGGCCGAGCTCAGCGAGGAGCTCGAGGACATCCCCTTCTGAGGAGGTGAGAGACGACGGAGATCGGAGATACATACAGCTTCACCCCGCAGTACATGGTCGCGGAGCCGGGAGGAAATCTGGAGCGATCCTTGCCGATGGATCAGCAGCGGAAGGTGGAAGGCACGGTGGTGCAGGTCAGCGAGGCGCACCACTGGTTCCGGGTGCGGTACCGGGTTCCGGGACTGGCCGTTGACTTCTACGAGACCTTCAAGACGGCGGACCCGCCGATCTGGTCGCCATGGAAGCAAGGGTACCATTACCACAACACGCAGATCATGCAGGAACTGAGAAACTACAACTGAAGAAAGCAAGGAGGAATCACTGAAACATGAAGACCACAGCAATCATGAATCTGAAGGGAGGCACCGGGAAGACGGTGAGCACCATCAACCTGGCAGCCTTCCTCGCGGTGAAGCACGGACAGCGCGTGCTTCTGATCGACGCAGACAGTCAGGGCAACCTGACCGAGTTTGTGTCGGAGAAGATCAGCGACAAGGGTACCATCTACGATCTGCTGACCGGGAAGGAGTGCATCGCGCTGCAGCCGACCAGGATGCGGCGGGTAGACATCCTCCAGGCGGATCCCCGTCTGATGGCGCTGGACATCACGGCCGCCGGCATGGGCGCGGCGGACCAGATGGCACTCAAGAGCTTCCTCGCGGAAAACGCGGATCTGTACGACCGGGTGCTGATCGACTGCCCGCCGGCATTCTCGGCTGCGGCAGCCGCGGCACTGATCGCGGCGGACGATGTGATCATCCCCATGAAGCTGGATGCCTTCGGGATCCGCGGCATGGCCAACCTGCTGGAGCAGATCCGGAACATGCGAAAGCTGAACCCGAAGCTGCATGTGGCGGGCGTACTGCCGACGATGTATTACCGCAGCCCGGAACAGGATGAGGCCGAGGGCGCGCTGCGCTCCGCCATGCATGCGCTGGGCGTTCAGGTCTTCCATCACATCCGGCGCTCGCGGCAGGTGGACGACAGCACCTTCCTGCAGCGGCCTCTGCTGGAGTCCTCTCCGAAAAGCGGGGCCTGCCGGGATTACAAGATCTTCACCATAGACCTGATGAACGCGAAGGGAGGCGACAAGCATGGCGTTTGACATCACCAGCGTGCTGAAGGGCGTATCCGGACCGGACGCCGGGAAAGAGCAGATCGAGTACATCCCTGTCGATCAGATCGACCCAGATCCGAACAACTTCTACAGCCTGGACGGGCTGGACGAGCTGGCCGGGAACATCGAGCTGATCGGGCTGCAGCAGCCCCTCCGGGTGCGGCCGGGCGAGGACGGGCGCTTCATCGTGGTCAGCGGCCACCGGCGCCGGGCTGCCATCCTGATGATCCGGGACGGCGGCAGCGAGCAGTTCAAGGACGGCGTCCCCTGCATCGTGGACCGCTTGGAGGAATCCCCGGCCATGCGGGAGCTGCGCCTCATCTACGCCAACGCCTCCACCAGGGTCATGGGCCCGGCGGAGATCTCCAAGCAGGCCGAGCGCACCGAGATGCTGCTCTACCAGCTGAAGGAAGAGGGCATCATCGAGTTCCCCGGCCGGATGCGGGACCACGTGGCCGAGGCCTGCAAGATCAGCAAGACAAAACTGGCCCGGCTGCACGCGATCCGGAAGAACCTCGCGCCGGACATCCTGGAACACTATTTTGACAAGGGCACCCTCAGCGAGGCCACGGCCTACGCTCTGAGTCAGAAAGATCACGACCTGCAGCGGTGGATCCTCGACAACTACCGGTCGACACACAATGACGCAGATCTGCCGGAGTGGCGGGTGCGGGACTTCGCACGGGAAGCCGAGGCCATGGACAAGCTGACGTGCAAACTGGCAGGCGGCAGCGCGTGCATCCATAAGCGGGAGCACGTCGAGCGCATGTGGAGACACGGCTATCATGGGTACGACGGCTGCATCCGAGGCGACGTGGCCCGGTGCTGCATGGACTGTGAGAACCTTGCCAGCTGCAGTGCCAGCTGCCAACGATGCGCCGAGACGAAGAAGCGCCTGAAGGCCGATGACGCCGCAAAGAGGAAAAGCGAACGCGAAACGAAGGCGGCAGACGAAGCGATCCTGAAGGAACAGCGCGAGCTGGAAGAGTTCCAGGCCGGTCTTTACTGGAAGCGGCTGGGCGATGCCCTGAAGGCTGCCGGCGCGGACTTCTGGTGGCTTCAGGACAACATCAAGCGGCACGATTTTGACCGCAGCGGCAAGTTCAACAGGCAGCTGTGCAGCTACCGGCTCAGCCCGGAGACCATCGAAGCCCTCCTCGACGGGAAGCCTGCCGACAACGACGAGGCAGAGATCCCGACGCCCTTCATCTGGGAACAGGACGTCCTGGCCGCGCAGTCCCTTGCCAAAATGGCGGATCTTCTGGATGTGAGCATCGACTATCTGATGCTGCGGACCGACGACCCGAACCCGTGTCCGGATCCGGACACCGCGGCTGCCGGATGGTCGACCGGAGATCCCCCGGCCGAGGGCAGGTACCTCTGCACCGTGGATCTGGGCAACAAGCCGGCCGAACAGAAATGCGACTGGAAGGCCGGACAATGGACGGCATACGGCAGGCCGGTGGACGATGTCTTCAAGGTGATCGCCTGGTATCCGCTGCCGGACGGACCGTACTACCCGCGGGAGCACTGGGACGAGGTAGCAGAGGAAGAGGAGGATGACGATGATGACTGACCTGAAACCCTGCCCCTTCTGCGGGGCGACATTAGAGTACGATGAATACGTGGCCATACGCGCGCCAGGCAAACCGATCATGCGGCTGTGGGCCCATCCTGCCGGGGAGTGCATTCTCTCCGGCTTGGAGGTCCCGAAGGAAGACCACGAGGCATGGAACAGGAGGGCGGAATGATGGAAGACCTGAAGCCCTGCCCCTTCTGCGGAAGCCAGGCCGAATATTATGGAGAGTGCGACATGGTGAAGGTCAGGTGCCACAATTATGACTGCCAGTGCCAGCTCGTGACATGGTTCGATGAGCCGGAAGAAGCCGCAGAAGAATGGAACAGGAGGGCAGAATGATCTACCATAAAGGCGCCACCCAGCTCGACCAGTGTGCGCATCGGCTCATGGAGTTTAATTTGAGCCCTGACTGGCACGGCAGCACCATCGTGGGCGATTACATCGCCTACTACCACGAGGAGAAACTATACACGGTCCGGCACCTGAAGAAGGGCGTCAGCTGCCTGGTCTATGCCCGCAGCCCATACGACGCCATTGAGAAGGTGCGGATAATGGAGGAACCACGATGGATTCCGGTGACGGAGCGATTGCCGGAGAAGGACACACGTGTCATTGTCTGTGCTTCTTTGCCTGAAGGGGTTCATAGCGACTTCATCTACGAAGACGGGCATTGGTTCGTAAGCACCGGCGTGACCCATTGGATGCCGTTCCCGGAGCCGCCGAAGGAGGGAGAGATATGAGATACGCAGAAGCAATCTTGATCTGCGACAACATCGCTGCTGACAGCCTCGGCGGTAGGGAGATCGACATGGACACCAAGCTCAGCGCCGTGGAGAAGATTCTCAGCATGGCAACTATCAATGCGGTTAAGAAAGACACGCTGCTGAAAGTGATCCGCTGGTTCTGGGACAATTGCGTTGAGGCAGAGGCGGGCGAGACATGAAGCTACAAATGAAATTAAACTACAATGGTTTTATAGAACATATCGCAGATGTTCTTGCCGCAGAAGATATCGAGACTGTCCAAAATGAGGCGTGGAGCATTGAGGTCGGCATCCAGTTGCTCAATGGTTACATGGAGCAACTTGCAAAGAGAGCCATTGAAACACAAGATGAGTTTCTTATCGAATGGTGCAAACACCTTTGCATAATCGTGGAGGCAGAGGAGGGTGAAGGTTAAATGATTAAGCCATGGATCGTCTACCTCTCCGGACCGATCACCGGAGAGAAGCATGCCAAGGAGAACTTTGAGAAGGCCACGAAGGTGCTGCAGTCCTTCGCCACGCCGCAGAAGATCTATGTGATGAATCCGTACCTGCGGCATCCGCCTGGCTTGACGAACGCGGAGTACATGCGGATCAGCTTCGCCGAGATCGACGCAGCCAACGATGTGGCCCTGCTGCCGGGCTGGGAGGACAGCGACGGGTGCAACCTGGAACTGGCATACGCCAACTATACCGGGAAGTCATCCTTCCAGATGATCGACCGGTTCCCGGACTTCTACAAGGAGGAACTGGGAGGACTGTAATGCCATTCTGCAAAAAATGCAACGCGCCCATCGTGTGGATCCGGACGCCGGCGGGCAAGCCCATGCCATGCAATGCGGACCTGGTCGAGTACCACGCCGGAGATTGGCCGGACTATGAGGACATCGTCATCAACGACAAAGGCGAGGTCATCCGGTGCACGTTCGACTTCCAGTGTGATCCGGACGGCAAAGGCCGCATCCCGCACTGGGCCACCTGTCCTTTTTCGGACAGCTTCAGAGGGAGGGGCCAATATGAATTGTGAAAACTGTGCGTGGAATGCACAGTGCAACGAAAAGAAGAAGCAGGGCCGGCACCGGGATCAGTGCGAGGACTATTTTCCCGACCTGCACCACGCCAAGCCACGGCAGCCTGGCAGGTACGCGACGCTTGAGAAGAGGCTGCAGATGAAGAAACGGGAGGTGAAGCAGAAATGAAACCGGGAAGACCGAAGGCGGTCCGGTTTCCGATCCGGAGGACCGAGGTCGTCAATGGCGAGGAAACGGTCCGGACCGTGGAGGAATACACCGCCGTGACCTGCGTTCAGTGCGGCATGCCCTTTGAGATCAGCCGCAACACCGCTTACATCTCGCGGGATGAGGTCGACAGCCAGATCGAGATGGTCATGTGCCCGATCTGTTTGCGCCGGGCCAGCATTTATCATTATTACAAGCAGATACCAAAACCGAAACCGAAGAAAGTGGGGAGTTCCGATGTTTATATACTTTCACGAGTCGCTTATATCCCTTGACGAGCTGATCATGGCCCAGGCCTTCGGCGACGAGGTTCACCTGTACTTCCATCAGTACGGCGTGAAGTTCTCCTGCGCCTCCCATGAGGCTGCTGTGCTTGCCGTCAGTGATCTGCATGACATCCTGATCGCCAAAGGCTACGCCGAGGCGGATGCCGACGATCTGCATGTCGAACTGGACGACGACGAGCTGGCCGCGCTGGATCTGGCTGCCGATGCCGGATACCAGTGGATCGCAAGGGACAAGAACGGGAAGATCTTCTGCTACATCCGGAAACCGGAGAAGACCGCGACCGAATACCTGGATGACCACACGCCTGACCCGCGGCAGATGGATCCGAGCTGGTATTCCGAGATCAAATTCGAGACCGGGCCGGTCAGCATCGACTATCTGCGCCTGGACGGATAACAGCATCTTGTGGTGTGCCGATCAGGCCGGCACAAATGACAAGAATCTTTGCCTTGCAAAAAACGGTTACAATCTTTATTTTAGAAAATAGAGCCCGAGCCACAGAGCCAGAGCCGGAAATTCTGAAAGGAGTTTTAGCTTTGGCTCTTTTGCTCAAACGGATCGACGCCGGCGGCATCCAGGTCGCGGCGCTTTATAATCGGCGCAGCCGGTTCGACACACCGGCCCAGCGGGCGGCGAAGGAGAAGGTCAGCTCGGAGGCGCAGCGCCGGATGAATCAGATCTACAGCTGGCAGAAGCTGGAGCTGCTGCTGGCCAAGAACTTCCCGACAGCCGGCAGCGGGCTGGTGGCGGTGCTCACCTTCGACGACGAGCACCAGCCGAAGAGCCGGGCCGAGGTGCAGCGGCGCTTCCGGTACTTCCTGAAGAAGCTCCGGGCAGCCAGGGCAGAAGCCGGCCTTCCCGAGCCGGTGGTGTTCTGGGCGCCGGAGATCCTCACCTCAGAATCCGGGCGGTGGCATCTGCACATCGTCATGGACAGCACGGGCCGGGACCTGGACCTGATCCGCAGCTGCTGGATCTACGGCAGCGACATCGAGGCTGAGAAGCTGCGGGTCGATCAGGAAAAGAACCACGAGACGCTGGCCAAGTACATGACCAAGGAGCTGCGCGAGTGTCAGGAGTACGAGGCGAGGCCGGGCCTGCACGGGTGGAGCTACACCCGGAACGCCAGGAAGCCGGAGGTCGACACGGTCACGGTGGAGGATGACTACCAGCTCACCGCGCCGGAGGGCAGCGAGGTCCTGCTGGATGAAAAGAAGCGGACAGAGTTCGCTTCCTACCACATCTTGAAGTACCGCTTCAGCGGCAGCCGGACCGACCGGAAAGCACCGAGGGCGAAACGCAGAAAGACCAGGCGCCGCGGGCTTTCTTTATAATTTCTTTCTGACTTGAAATCTATATTATTCTTAGGACACGGAGGCGAAAAAATGTTGACGGCAGTGGACGAAAATGGTATAATTTTCCCGATAGTGGACGGCTTCCTGAGCTGCCCACGATGCGGCAAACAGAAGCTCCTGCGGGTGACCGAGGAGACGGAAGCCAGGGCGCTTCCCGTATACTGCAAGCACTGCCGCCGAGAATACAAAATCGAGATCCGACGAGCCTGAGCCTTTGAGCCTGAGCCTGGAACAATCCGCAAACGCGGACGTCCGGGCTCAGGCTTTTTCTATTTGCCAGGAGGAAATCATGGCACAGTCTCCGCTGCGGCCGTGCCGGCATCCGGGATGCCCGGTGCTCACCCGAGAGGGATGGTGCGAGAAGCACCGGCCGAAACACAAGCGAAAGCTCAGCGCGTCCTGGCACGGCTGGTACAGCCTGCCGATCTGGACGAAACGCCTGCGGCCTGCGCACCTGGTGCGCGAGCCCTTCTGCCGTGAGTGCGCGGCAGCGGGGATCCGAACGCCGGCGACCGTGGTCGACCACGTGATCCCGCACCGCGGCGACTGGGATCTCTTCACCGACGATGGGAATCTGCAGAGCCTCTGCAAGTATCACCACGACCAGAAGACAGCCCTCGAGCAGGCCAGGGACAAAAGAGAACAGTGACCCTGCTCCTGCCTGCATGATGCGCGCTCCCACGTGCAGCCGCGCACTCGGGCGGGCGCAGCGCATCACCCGGGCGCGGGCACGCGGATCCCCCACCCTCCCCGCCCCCTCGGACCCCTCCCCCCGGGGTCGGAAAGTTTCGGGCCGCCCTGCCCTATGC
>Ga0326512_10001794_pt1 | contig 16217 bp, 17 predicted proteins | sample 1_2617_0518_D_FD_203652 | JGI IMG/M metagenome (GOLD analysis project Ga0326512, IMG submission 203652) | Bovine rumen microbial communities from UC Davis, California, United States - 1_2617_0518 | ecosystem: Host-associated > Mammals > Digestive system > Stomach > Rumen | place: USA... | reverse complement strand
AAGGTTTACGTCCAATGGTTAGAGCTAGTGGTGATTGGAGACCAGATAAACGCGACTTCAATGAACACTGGCACTTCCAGAATATAACTGATCCTGATCTTAAGAAAAAGCGTTGGGAAAATGCTGCTCAAGCTAGAGCAAAAGCTATTGACCAACTTGATAAGGAAATTAAGAGTGCATCTGGCGGTAAGAAACAGTTATCTGAAACTGTTAAATCTGAATACGCTAATAAGGATTATACTGGTGATAAGCCACAGCTTATTCCGGGTAAGAGAGGTAGCATAGCACAAAGACCATCTAATATTGCAACGAATAAGAGTGGCGAAGCTGGCGATGATATGACAACTAATGCTACTGCACCTACAATAAATACTGGTGAGATTACTGAACTTCTTAAAGGAATATTAAAGGCTATAATTGGAATTGGTAATCTTAATAAGAGCGATAATAAGACAGAGATGCTTAAGAATCTATTCATACCTGCATCTGAAGCTCTTAATCCTAGCGAAACGGCTATGTCCTTAGTTGGATCTAGACTCTGCGTAGGATTATAAAACTAATATACATTACCTTAAAGGGTAATGTATATTTTTATTCACCAACTTCTAAATGATTAAAGTTTATAGGTATTATTATGCAATTGTATTCAGCAAAAGAAAATACTTACAAGAAAGAAGATATATCCATATCGGGAAAAGCTCTAAATTCTGTTGGTGCATGGTTCATGGGAGTAGATTCTGCTCAATCTGCAGAAGAAAATAGCAATATTAGCGGAGCTTTAGCTCGAAGTCAGCAAAAAGCTGATGCTGGTAATTCTTATCAAGGTATTCCATCTATTAGAAACAGACTTCAATATAGACAAGATTCTGCAAAACCAATGCTTAGTTTTCAGAATATGAAGTCCGTAGATGATGTAGTTAAAAGACGTATAGCACAAACAATGTATGGTACCCTTGATACGAATTCTGAGCTTTATAATAGAATCCGCGAAGAATATAAAGAAGGTACTGATACAAATGGTGAGCCAAATGGATTAATTCATAGACTATTTAAAACTGCATTAGGAACTGGTGGCACTCAAGCTGATGAAGATATCATGACGCTTGGGTTGAAATATGCTAAAGAAAAGTCATTAGATGAATTTAAATCATATCTTAAGCAGAACCTTGCTCCGAATGGTGATTCAAGAGTTGCATTTAATAATGCAGTCGATAGATTAAACAGCTTTGATATATCTGCATTAACGGATATCCTGAAGATATCTGGACCAGCTCAAGATCTAGCAGATATTAAAGAAGTACCGGGAATGCTTGCTTCATTCGCTAAAACTCTATATGAAACGGCAACTGGTATAACACCATTTTCCGCATCTGCTACAGCAAAAGCTATATCGGATGGCATGGAAAATTTTAGTAATATTTATGATAAATTTAGAAATAGTTTTAAATGGATTAAAGGTTTTATAACAGATGAGTTCTTACTTGGTCCAAGTAATTCTTTAGTAGGAAATATTTCTGATTTAAGATCTAGAATAATGGGCATGCCACCTGCATTACTTCATGCAGTAGATCCTATGGCTAGAGCTTATACAAATAATGTTATAGCTACACAACATGTAATGACTATTGTTCCGGGCATATTTGATTATGCAGGTATAGCTAGTTATTATAAAAGCAGTGGGTCTTCTACTGAACTTAGTAAGGAAATGCAAGCCTTCTTAGATGGTACGGCTCAGACTCTTGTCTTTGATGGTCGTTCAGCTATTAGACAATTAATAGATTTATTAGATACTAGCAATAAACGCCTAGCAAATTTCTCTCCACGAATAGGAGCATTTTTAAGGGTCTATAATACTCTTATGGGAAGATTTATAGCTAGATTATCACCTACGCCAACCGTTGCTATGATGGTAAGTGGATATGGTAAAAACGATACCGCTGAATTTGATAAGAAACTTATTACGACTGGTTGGGGTGGTCTAGAATTTGCTATAAATTCTAATACAACTGTTAGTGAAACTGCATCTAACACTTGGGGTCAAGGTCCAACTGAAGGTATTGCATCTGCTTATGAAGGCGCATTTAATAAAGCAGCTGATACTGTCGAAGGTTTAACTGGATCAGCCCTTACTGACTTCTTCAATGTTCATAAATCAGTAACTAACTTCCCTAAACATTGGGAAGGAAGCTCATTTAACAAGTCTTATACAATATCATTTAGACTTGAATGTCCTTATGGAAATACTGACCATTTGCTTGAATATGTATATAAGCCATTTATAGCATTACTTGCAATGTCTTTGCCAGTATTTAAAAATGAGAATTCGTTTACATCGCCATTTATTATACGAGTAGATTGTCCGGGGTTCTTTACTATCGATGCTGGCGCTATTACATCTTTAGATATCAGAAGAGGTGTTGATGAGAATTCTTGGTCAGCACAAGGTATGGCGACATGTCTTGAAGTTACTATGACTATTATGGATATGTATGAAGCTATGGCTTTACCAGTTGGTCCACATTCTTTCCTTGAGAATTTCCCTATGCAAGCATATATAGATAATATTGCAGGTATGAATTACAAGGAAATTTATACTGGCGGTAGTTTCTCATCTGCATTTAGAACATATACAGCATATGCAAGATCACTTCCTGATGTTGTTAAACAAACTGTTATGGCTAAAGCTAGTGAAAAGACATGGAAACTTCCGGGAAGCTTATGGCATAGTAATGCTAATCGCTAATAAATAAAATATATTCATATATTAAAAAATGACCATGATCGAGTGATCATGGTCATTTAACCCAACACATATCTAGAGGACAAACAGGTATGACTAAATTGGTCGATGAATTGGCAATGAAGTGCGATGTAGCGTTCAAACTCAAAAAATCCCTTATTGTTAAGGCTGCAATGGCTTTGGCGAATAAGGAATTCTCGAATGGTACCACTGGCGATGGTATCATTCAGTTTGGCGATTATCAAGGCGCTGAATTTGTTGGAGACACAAAGGACTTGCCAAAGTTCAAAGGGGATTTTATCCCCACTGCATGCCAGCGAACATTCTCAAACGGTGGAATCGTTACGATCACCGTAAGAGATGATCGTCCTGGCAAGCATGCCGAAAAGCTGTTGCTTTACAACAGCGACTACGATGTCACGCAGCTTCTTCAGTATCTTATTGATAACTGCAAGATCGAAATTAAGGATGAATTTGATGCCTTTAAACAGGCTGTCAAAGAAGCTTATAAGATCAAGAAAGTGGCGATCACCAAGTTGGCGATGAAAGTTGCCAACTACAAAACGGACAGAGGTGTAATCGGAGACAATATGTTCATCTTCGGTGATTACGAAGATGACGTATATACAGGCAGTATTGAAAAGTTGTTCAGGTTTAAGAGTGACTTTGTGGTCACTGCTTGTCAGAGAGTAGCTAATGCAGAGGGTATGGCTACGCTCGTCATTCGTGATGACCGCCAAGGCAAAGGACACCAGCGTCAATTGCTGAATCACGGTGACAAAGAGATTATCAATTTCATCAAGTATATGGAATACTTGATGGATATTAGTCTCTAAAAATAAGAAGGAGAGGATTGAGATTGAAGGTAAAGTTTTTAGCTTAAGATTTTTGTCCTCGCTAGGGGTGGGCGGTTGTTGCAACAGCCGTCCACTCTTTTTTTTTAGACAAATGGCTTATCAGCCCACATCATAGTAATTTCAGTTCTTGGTGTAAAGGATAAGAACTTTTCAGATACAATTTTTGTAATCTGTGCATCATCATGATATGTAATACCATTCAAAGCATCTTGAATAAGTTTGATAAAGTTATCAACATCAGGTCTGCCTAATGGTTTTAGAATTTCAGCTTCATAAAGCAGAGCTATAGGCTTAGGTAAAGACTTAGGAATAGGCCTATAAGCCTTTATAGACATCTGAATTTCCCCGTGGATCATAGAAATCTCTTGCCCAAATTCTTCTTCAAAGTAAGCTTGAATTACACGCTTTTCAGGTGTATTAGGGTCATACATGCCGGAAATTCTAGATGAACGATGACGCTTCCAAGCTTTAGGGGAACCATATATAATAATGGTTTTTGAATTTGGAAGGTCAAAAGATTTAGTTTTTAAGATAGTATCTAATTTTTTTACAATCTTATCGTCTATCTCAAAAGGAATATTAAGATGATCTGATAATAAATTTTTAATATCTAATCCTGTCATAGTGTACCTAAAAAAAATGAACCACCACATGATGGTTCATTTTTAAGTTAATTTTTAAGGATTTTATGCAATAGGATGAAGTTCATTATCTAAGTTCTTTCGGGAAGAATATAAATGGAATAGAACTAAATATGCTTTACTATATTGCGTATATACAACAAATTTTAATTTTCTTTTAAGATTTGCAGTGATAATCTTTATAGATTTATCTTGAATAAATTTATCTAGATGCTTAAATTTATAGACATACTTAACAGTATCTATATTTATATGCAAATCTTCGCAGCTATCAACAGCTTCGCTAAACGGTTCAAAGTTTGCCAATCGGATAAAATCTTCGATTGTCTTGATATGTAATGTCGAATCTACATTCTTTAAGTCAAAGATATCAAAGCCATCATCATCAGCAAAGATGGCATTAGTACCAGATGTAAAGTTGTACAAGCACTTATCATGGTCTTTAAGGACTTCAAAGAACGGTAAAGATGAATCTAAATTTTGTATCTTTTTTCCTAACGCTAGGGCTTTAGTACACATCATTTCGAGATTACAATTATTCATATCCTTCCTTTTTGTAGAACGAAATCGTCAATAATAGGTTATAACCAAAAGATTATACCTTGAACTAGACATGAAAATAGTACTACATTATTTAGCCATATGTATGATAATTTAGAAACAACATCTCTGTATTTTGTAATTATCACTAGCCCTGAAAAGACATTGACACCATAGGCTACATAGTACAAGTATTCTTTATCAAAATGTAAAGCTAATATAGATATTAAAACTACTAATAGGATATGTCTTAGGCATAGCATTGTAAATATGAATTCCATGCCTGATGATAGATAAAACATTACTGATAATTTAAGGAATGAATATTTGGCTTCAGTTTCAGGATCTTCTCTAAAGTCTTTAAGATTTACCATATAGTTTTCATATGGTACTTCAACTTTTCTATTTACAAGCTTGTCATATAACATATTCTTTGCCATAGAATATGCCTCTTCAGTATTCATTGCAACGACTTTTATTGTTTCTTCAAACTGATCTATGACTTCATCTCCTGCACGGAGAGATATTTCATAATTTGCGACAAAGTGTAAAGGCTTCATAGTCCTAACTTTCTATTGTTAATTAAAAGGATTTTATTATGACAGACTCTCAATTAAATTCTATAATGAGTAATTATGCAGATGTTTCATCTGTAAAAGATTTCATCAATAAATACGTTCACAGGATATATCTTGACCCGTCTTGTGTAATTAACGTATCTTGTGATTTTGATTATGCTAAGAAAGAACCTATTCAGCAGGTTCATTATTGCACTGATTATTCAGATGGTATGCTTACGATTGTTCCTGCTGAAGATACCATGCTTGCCAGAATGTACTATGATAAGTACATTACGCTTGATTGTGTTCGTGAGCTTGAATGCTACTCAGCAGTTCAAAATGAATTCTTTAAGCAAGCCATTCAAAAGGCTAAGGAACTTAAAGCAGCTGGCAAGAAGCCATATGAAACGAAACCGAAGGATTATACTGCTATTGCAAATAGCAAGAATTATCCGCCAGCTTCTCTTTAGAAAAAATAAGGCAATATGGATTTCTCCATATTGCCCTATCAACACTAGCCAAGGGATAGGGGCTAGACTATTTGAGAAGGTTGGATGCACGAGCGAGGTTCTTTTCCTCACGACGCTTTTGCTTTTCTTTCTGCTTATCCAAGCCATCAACAACTCTTTCGAGATGTTCTTTATAAAGTGGCCAGATGTATGCGGTATCCATCTTGTTAGGCACGACTATAGCATTGCCTTCAGCATCTTGACCACGATCTCCAGCGATGAACTTACCATCTTTATCGAAGGAGCAAACTTTCTTAATTCCGTTTAGGACTCTTACAGCCTTGATTTCTTCATGAGGACCGATGAAGCAAATAAGTTCATTCGGTTCACGGAAGCAATATGGCTTCTGATAATGACCAAAGTAGAATCCTGCGAAATTCAAACTGTATTTCATTACGAGTTCATTAAACCAGTTTTCGATAGAATCGAGGAACTGTTTAGATGATTCGAGAGTGATATCCTGCATACCTTCAACATTTTCAGCAAGGAAATCACGGAAAGATTCAATGATTTTATTTCTGCCAATTCTCTTAAGATTATTTTCATTTTCAGCTTTGGCAGCTTTTTCTTCAACACGCTTTAAGTTAATTTTCTTAGTAGGAGCAGCCTTAGGTGCAGGTGCTATTTTCTTTACTGGTGTAGGCTTAGGAATCTTTTTAGCTACAGGTTCTTTCTTAGCAGGAACCTCTACCGCTTCCGCCTCAGATCTATCATCTTCTTCAGCTTCAGGTGCTACTTCATCGAGTACTTCATTGGCTTCTTCTTCTTCATATGCGCCAGTTTCATCTTCTTCGACTTCTTGACCTTCAGCATGAACTTCAATCTTTTCTTCCTCTGGTTCTTCAGCTTCAACAGGTTTAGGAGCAGCTTTATTAGTCAGAGAAATTCTAGGCTTGAGATTCATAGTTTTCCTTCTTATAGGTTAATTAGATCTAATTGGGATACAATCAGTCAATTGTATCAAATTTTAATATATAAATATAACTATGCCTATCTAAAAAAAAAATAGACACCTTCAGAGGAAGTATGACGACAAAACTTTAAAGGAGACTGAAGATGCCTATTTTTAAATTCAAATAGCGGCAAGGAACCAGGGAGAGTTCCTTGCCGCCTGTGTGATAATTCCTCGCACGTGTTGTGGTAAAATGCGAGGTTGTGTTTTCCAAGGAGCCATCCACGGAAAACTCTAAGTGACTTTTTTATAAGTCATTGTTCACTTCTTAATATAATAATAAACTGAAGAATTTTACATTTATTTGTTTTACAACTAAATATTGTATTGTAGACTTTTCTTATATAAGGCACATATAATGAAACATCTTAAGTATTTGCTTAACGCAGATTATCTGGTTATAGAAGACGATGAAATTTCTATGTCTTCTAAGCCGTTTAATAATAAGATTCTATCAGATGAAATAGATGAAGAAGACCAAGAGTATGACATCCCTGATCCTTGGTTTAAGTCTATATTTGATGATATTTATGATGACAGGGACGTAGAAATTTCGTAAAGGGTATTATATTAAATTGTGGATGAACTAGGATATAGTGTGGTACTATATCCTAATCAATTTATAATTTCATCCACAAGGAGCCATATGTATACTATCGCCATGCTTTCTGCAGCTGTAATCTTCATTAGCCTCTATCTTGGATTCATAAGAAGAAAAGCTGTTTACGGTTATCTTATCATCATCGCTAGCACAGTTCTTAGAATTTGTGCCTTTGAAGTTGGTAATGATCTTTGGTGGGCATCTTGCATCTTTTGTTTCGTAGGGGCATGTTACTGCTTCTACCCAACTAAAGATCTTAGCTGGAAAAAGTAACAACCTAAAAGAAAGGAAGAGGTCGTAAAGACCTCTTCCAATCTTTTTTTTTTAGTCATTATCATCGCTTAGTTTTTCGTCAGTGCCGCTATCTTGGCTACCATCGACAACAGAACCACTAGAACCAGATGCAGAAGATGAAGCACCACCTTCATAATCCTTAATTTCTGCAGAAACAACAGACATAACTACGTTGCCCTGCATGCCATGAACAGTAGCCTGAATCATATCTTCAGAAGTAGCCGGAAGACCATCATGAGCCGGAGTAATAACTTCGACACGCTTGACGGTAACTTCAGCATTTTCTACAGCCACTTCACGAATTTCAAAGCGCTCATTAGCCTTAAGATAAAGAACCTTATCTTCGACCTTGCCATCCTTCTTGAAGCAATTAGTGATATCAATATCAATAGGATCAGTCATTTCATCAACGGATTCACCAACAGAGAAATTGACACCAACAAAAGTAATCTTCTTAGTGGCATTAGCAGTACGGCAAGCAGCTTCAATAGCGTCAAGATCCTTGAAGTCATCAATAGTAGAATCATCAAGCTGAAGGACAGACATATCCTTATACTTGAGGAAGATACCGTTATTATGACCATTGAACTTCTGCTGGACATTCATACCATCTTTCTGAGATTCGACAGAAAGAGCTTCGCCCATATAAATGGTGTCCATTGGGATTTCAGCGTTAGCTTCTTTATCCCAGAAGCTTTCTTTGAATTTAGCAACAACCTTAATCATTAGCCATTACCTCCCTTAGAAGGAGTAAGTGCAGTAACAATGTCCTTCATGGTGAACTTTGAGATAGCCTTACCATTAATAGTCAAAGCAGTCATAGTATCATAGAAGAAAGAGCAAGCCTTACCCATAGGATCCTTGACTGTAAGCATTTCAGGCAGAGCCACAACACTGGAGCATTCCATAGTCTTGGTACGTTCCAGAGCTTGATAAATGATGCCAGTTTCAGCAACGACACCAGGTTCTGTATATTTAACAACTACTGAAATCATAGTGTTATCCTTTTTGTATAGTTACATAGTGAACAGTTATAAAAGTATCTTCTTTGACAGTGAATGTACATTGAACCATCTTATCAGTACTACCGCAATCCCAATTTAATTCTTCGCCATTAGCAAAGACCTTTAGGATTTTTGTATGTTCCTCAGCAGTAATGACGACAGAACAATGATGTCCTTTTTGAACTTCATGGTGACATCCGGGTGCAAAGAAGCCCTTATAATGCGCATGAATAGTATTATCAGGAACGATCACCACCTTGCAATTATGACATGGGCATGGTGGCGGTGGTGGACAAGGTGGCTTCGGATGAGGACAACCATATAATAAAGCCGCAGATACAGTAGCAGCATTAATAGGATCAACTTCGATTCTATTGATGCATAGATGCTTCATACGGGAATATTCTATAGCCATTCCTAAGCCATCGGCAGTATTCCAAACAAATCTACTAGGTTGAGCTTCAGCTTCAATAGCCGTTGCATTCATGGTACTTACATAATCTTCAAGATGAGCATCAATACCATTGGAAACCTTAGTATCATATTTTACACGGATATAAATCATTAGTCACCCTCCTCTTCAGGCACAGGTTCAACTTCTACCAAAATGATTTCAGGTTTCACAGGCACAAAGGCATAGACACCTTCATTTGGTAGCAATACAGATTCCTTATAAGGAGTAGGTTTGTAATAAACCTTAGTAACAGTATATCCTTCAGCTGGAGTTACCTTGAATTTGAAGTCATGATACTTTTCAGTGAGAGTAGAATATCCTTCAGCCGCTTCAATGGTATAATTTTCACCTTCAGAAAGCTTGATGAATACCATATCATGAGCCTTAATAGTCAGATTAACATCACCAGTAATTCCACTGAGAATGATATTCTTAGTATCAGTATTAAGTTCAGCTGTACAGACTTCAGAATCATATTCAAATTCTTGGACTTTGTAAGTTGGACCAATTACTGCAAACGGAATTCTATATTCAGTATCACGGTTTACACGCTTAGGATATTTTGCCAAGACACAGTTCATAGCAGTAAAGTCGAAAGCGAATTCACCGAATGCCACATCAACCTTGACGACGATATCCTTAGTAACTCTGTGGATATGATAAATACCTTTTTCTGGTACAAGTTCTTCATCTTCGATGTATGCCTTATTAACTTCATACATTTCTGATTCTACACTAAAGCTAAAGCTACAATCATAACCAGCTCTAACTTCAAATCCATCAGGAGTCAGTGCCACTGGAGTACAATGCTCTAACGGATTGCCTTCCATGTCTGTAAAGGTAATGGAGAACTTTGTATCATAATCCATATCTTCCATAGATGCATCTCTGTAATCAAACAGAGATAAGAATGTATCTTCATCTAAGGACACAAATTCTAATGCACTAGGAATGAATAACAACCAATGCTTAAATCTGCACTTAAAGATACCTTCAACAGCCGGATCCAATGATGCTCTTTCAATGGTCATGTATTCATTGGTGATGTATACATTATCACGATACTGATCCATTAATGTAAGCATTGCATACTTATTTGTATCAAATGCCTTTGCATCTTCTTCACTAATATTTTTTAGCTTTAAAATTACATAATCAAAAGACGGGGTAATTACTCCAACTACATGCCAAGATGCACCAACATCTTTAAGGACATTATTGACCTTCTGAATGAAGTATCCAAAGTAATGTCGGTACAGACGTTCTTTATCATTAGCTATAGCTTTGATGGCTAAGAGTTCTTGGTCAGGATATTTGAACTTTCCAATCTTGAATCCCGGAGCTTTGGGAATCACCGTATAAGGAAACTTATCCCTCGGTTTATAACGACTTAGCCCTTCTACACCACATCCTAAAGGATTTTCCAGTTTAACTGGTGGTACAGGGGAACGTTTCATCATAAGTATACCTATAAGTTTACAATTATGTGTTGTCGTTATCCAAGCATATATTCTTTTATAAAAAAAAATATGCCATGCAAGATGGCATATCTATTTACATAATTCTGGCAACACTATCTTCTTCTATAGCAAATTCATAGACCTTAATATGCGGTCGATGAAGCATTATTGCTTGCCTGAGATAAGTCATATCTTTTACCATTAAAATTATATCACCTGTACCATCGTCACAGCGAATATAATTTTCTACGAGGATAGAAGCTACAAATTTGCCTTTGTTGCTAATATGAATTAAGCCTATAGAATCTGGTTCCAAATCTTTATAAAGAGGATTAGTAAAATAAGAATCATCTTCTGCAAGATAAGCGCAATACTCATGGTTATGATATTTAAGAGTAAACTTATCGTACATAGGACCAAATGCTAAGATACGTAAAAATATGTCTTTAACAAAGCCTGATCCCGGAATATTACATCTATTGAATATATAGTCAACTATATCTTCATAAGTTTCATGACTGATAGGTGTCATCATTTTATATATTCCTTTGAAAAAAATTTAGGGCGGATGCTTTGACACATCCGCCCTAATTCTGCTAATACTATACCTAACGTTTTCTAAGCGATCAAACACTATTATAAGTTTTACCGAAAGCTTACTAGCATACCTCAGCACACTTTTTCAACATCAAAATTAATGATGTTGAAAACCATGCCTTCATGGATTCAGCGATGGCCTAACTTCATTATAGTCTTCAACAGCAATTAGTTGCTAGAGACTGCCGCATACCGCAATCTCTACATCGACGCAAACGCAAGACTATACTTCACCCATGCACAAAGGAATTTCCCAAGATTGGCCCATCCTTAGGCTTGATACATCATATATTTTAATTCGATTCCTTTCCCTACTCGATTAATAGGGAATCTACTTGAATGTCTTTTGCCCACACACTAAGAACGTAGAAATTAGTGCATTTACCTTATCATAATACAGCGCTATATTATGACTTGGTCATAAATTAATATAATAATGAAATTTAACCTATCTTGAACATTACAGTTCTAAAGATCTGAATAATATTTCCTATGATCCCTTTAATGGCTTCATCAGGAATTGCAGCTGCAAGCTTATTAGATTGTTCAATGCAACTGTTGCAAAGAGTATTCATGAAAGATGCATCCCAGTTAGAATTAAATGCAGGATTACGTTCTCTTGTATACGGTTGCTTACTCATTACAACATAGCTTTCAGCAAGAGCATCAATAGGATCAATTAGACCTTTATATACTTCTTCAGTAGCAGTATGCACATAGGCTTTGGTATTCCAATGCCAAATTTGAAATTGCGTAGCTACTTCCTGCATGGAGTTAATATATACTGCCAATGCTTGCAAATATGCTGGTTGTTCAACAGTTTGCTGTTGAGCCATAGAATCATTTTCCATACTTAACCTCGATTTCTACAATTCAAAGTTAAGAAAATAAAAAAAAGAAAGTCATGTAGGCGAACCTACATGACCTCTTATAGTATTAGTGGAAATCTAAATACTAGTGGACAGAAGCCTTGAACTTTTCGAAGTCGGCATTGATAGTCGAATTGCCAAAGTTCATCTTGATAGTAGAAAGACGAGTGAGGCTCTTAACTTCAGCCTTAGCCTTCTGTTCGTAGCTCTTGTCCTTGATTTCAGTTTCAATCTTGGTCAAGAAGTCAGCGATTTCAGTCGGAACACCGTCATCCATAGAGTAATCAGTGAGGTTATTGACTTCCATATCAATCTTGAGATCCTGAATCTGGGCTTCTACATCAGCAATAGTTGCATCGTAGTTGGTAACAGCTTCGTCAAGCTTAGCTTTCTGAGTTTCAGCCTTTTCAAGTGCTTCTTTATAGCGCTTAGAGGCTCTTTCAGCAATCGAGTGCTGACGGAAGACAACCTTAGATTCATCTTCCTTACCATCTTTAAGCAACTTCTTAGCCATAGCAAGAGCTTCTGTAGAATTAGCTTCTGCTACTTCAATCTTATCTTGCAATTTAAGGCATGCCTGATGTACATTTTCAGCGGATTTTTCCAGCTTTTCTTTCTTAACATAGAGCTGGCCTTTAGCGTATTCAAGACGTTCGTTGATAGAAGTCAACGAAGTCAAAACTTTCTTACTGCTGAAGAGTTTAATCTTGAGGAATTCAATAATACCCATAATTATGGTTTCCTTTTGTGTTTGTTGTTGAGTGAATCTGGGATTTCCAGAGGTTACAAGTGTTTAATATATTCTACTACATTGATAGTATTATCGACGCTTTCTTCTGATGTTGAACTTGCTCTATAATCTAATAACTGCAATCTGATAGACTTTATATATGGTAAATGCATTTCATTGGATATATTTATTAAATGCTCTGAACACCAACTGTGTAATGTATCTCTGTTGGTATACATTAAAGCAGTAAAATGCTTTACGAACGTTGCTAATGCTGCATTACTATTTTCAACATCAACTTTAAAGCCTTCAATAAGACATAAATTTTTTATTGGAATTGTTCTTATAAAATCAAATAGCGATTTTAAGCATACATAATATCCTTTTTTAAGATATCTAGCTTCTATACCAGAATGGTAAAAATCTTTTATAAAAAATTCTTCACAATAATATCTAGATTTGCTAATATTCAAAAGACTAAAGTCTATAGACATATAATCATTATGTAAATTAACTCTAATCTCAAGATCCAAAGGCATAGTTTTATCAACATGAAGCTTTTGGATTGCCTTTTTAAAGAATTGCTTATATGTATACGCCTTTATCTTGAGAATCTTACGCTCAGAAGGGTCAGTATCTTCATTTATCACGACTAATATAATTATTATACTCGCAAGTATAAGAGTGCCAGCAAAGGCTAACGCAATCATCATATTATACCTTTAAACTTCACTATTTAATATATAAATAATCTAATGGATAAATATCCATTAGATTAATATAATTATTTAAATCTTGATTTTTTACCCTTCTTGACATCTTCAATTTCTTTATCAAGACGGTTTATAGCCACGGTATCAGTACCAAAGAGTTTTGCCCAGAGTTTAGCGACAATTGCACTCGGAGTAAAATTCTCTCTAGGCTTAGATTTAAGATTTTCATACATAAGCTTTAAGGATTTAATCTTATCTCTAAGCTCTGCGCTTACTTCTTTATTACCCTTGCAGTTTTCTAGTTCTTGTTCATAGTATACAATCATGGATTCAATACGAGTAAGAACTGCTGTAGAATTAACACAACCAACAGTATTCGAAGTCCATGTGTACATGATAGCTGCAGCCATAAAGATTTCAGAATATAAATCAAGGAAGCTATTAAAGGACTTTCCTAATCTACCATCACTATTCTGACGACGTGTCTTATTTAAAGCGCTTATTAACGCTTCGCTATATCCATAAGATGCAGTAAACTGATCTATAAATTTATTCACATCATCATAGCTAATACCAAAAATCTTTTTTATCATTTCAAGTACTGTGTTAATAGGCAATGTAAATATAGATATTACCGCAATAACTGGTCCAAGCACTATCAAGGCACCTGCCCCCATAGAAGATCCTAGTTTATCCATAAATGAAATAAGTTCAGAATTAACTGGTTCACGAGAAGAATGTTCCAATTCTTTAATATAAGCAGGAGCTATATCAAACGCTGCATCCATAGTATCATCTGCTTTATCAGTATTTGATGCGTTTGGATCATTATATTTTGCTAAAGTTACTAAGACTCTTAAAGCTTGAAAAATTTTTAACTGTACTTGTCTACCATTAGTCCAAGCATAAAAGCTATAACCAATCTGTTGAATAATCATAGCTACAATTTCTTTAATAGTATAAAGATCATCTTCTAGAACTCTAGGTGCATGAATAGACAAGTTACAAAATGCGGTTGGTTGTTTGAATCTATATGTATTCTTTATAATCTCAATATCTTTATTTTCAAGCTTGCGCTGCATTCCATAAGTCATTACAATTCTACATATAGAAGATGTAGCACCAGAAGATCCCAAATCATCTGCACCGCCATAAGGACCAAGAGTAGAATTATTAAGGTTTACACTCACGCCTTGGAAATTAAATATCTCTTTAATTTCATTTGCCATTTCTTTTAGAGTATTAAATGCTATCTGTTGTTTACCCTTGCGATATTGATCTCTGGCTTGGGCAATATATTTCTCAAGATTTCTAACGGCAGAATCGCCTTGATAAGCTTCACTGGCTACAGAGAATAAATTTTCCATATCAATTCCTAAAAAATAGTAGTTACGTACAATACGTAACTACTTGTACAATTTTTTGTTGAAGTTATGATTTTATAGTCTTATCTATGACTTTGGCTTTCTTATCTAAGCGTTCCATAGCTTCGCCATTAGCACCAAAGTTAGTAGAATACCATCTTACAAATACTTGACCAGGACTCCATTTAGTTTCAGGTAATCCCATAAGCTGCTTACGAGATTCCTGTAAAGCTTTAATTTTCTTTACAATTTCATCCTTTTTCTTTTTATCAGATACCTTCTTTAATTCTTCAGTATAATATCTTACAAGGTTATCTAATCTTGGAAGTACTGCTGACTTATGAGTACAACCACCTATATTTAAACTAGTAGCAGTATATAAGGCTGTAGATATACCCATAAAATCACAAACTAAAGATGAAATCTTATCAATACCTTTACCGTATTGTTCTTTATATCCTGCTTTAATCAGTTCTGGTCCAAGCCCATAGGCTGCACAAAATTCATCTGCAAAGTTATCGCAGTCATTAAACTTCATGTTAAAAACTTTAGAGAACACAAAACCCATTAAAGTATTAATAGGAAGATATAATAGACATACAATGCTTATGATAGGTGCTAGCATGATAAATACTGAATTCTTGGTGAAGTTTAAAACTTTGTCAAAAATCAGTTTTAAGAATCCAGATTTAGTTGCTGATTCACTTTCAGTATCTATGAGATAAGGTATAATAAAAAATCTAGCAGTTGTTAATGCCGCACTGATAGGGCTTTTTATCTTAAAACTAAGACTAAGTATACTATCAAGTATTCTAGTATATGCCATTATAAATCGTATGATATATTTGAATACACCATATAAATCATCGCCTATAGACCATACATAGAACTTATAGCCTATTTCTCTAAGAAGCAAAGCTAGAAATTCTTCTGGTGACATTTGCTTAGCGTCAAGCATTATTGGTGCATAAATTGAAAGATCGCAATGCGTATCCTTATACTTGCACTTATATGTGCCATTTTTTACAACAAATTTATCTTTTATAGGTTGATTTCCATGATCGACAAAATAACATGAAGAAATGCTTTTCGTTGCAGATGCATTTATCCCATCAATATCAAATAAATCTTGAATTCTAAAGCCAGTAATAGTTTCATTAAGGTTTATAGTAACTTCTTTGAAATTAAAAATTTCCTTAATTTCTTTAGCAAGGTCTTTTAAAACTTTAAAAGCATTGTCAATATCACCAGCAGCGTAATATCCCTGGGCTTTTACCACATAAGGAGTAAGCCCAAGAATTGCACTACCGCCCATATAGGCTTCAGATGCGT
>Ga0326512_10001792_pt1 | contig 16221 bp, 4 predicted proteins | sample 1_2617_0518_D_FD_203652 | JGI IMG/M metagenome (GOLD analysis project Ga0326512, IMG submission 203652) | Bovine rumen microbial communities from UC Davis, California, United States - 1_2617_0518 | ecosystem: Host-associated > Mammals > Digestive system > Stomach > Rumen | place: USA: California... | reverse complement strand
TCTTCATTTGTAGATAGCACTTTTACAGAAATACGTTCTGTTGCATATAGTAGAGAACTTAGAACAAATACTATAAAAGATTTGATTACAGTTCCTGAAAATAAACTTGAAGGTATTACTGCTACTATTTCTGTAGATGTTCCTCTTAAAGATTTGTATAACGAAAAAGGTGATAGTTTTATTAAATCTATATTTGAATATGGAAGAAACTTTAAAACTAAGCCAAATGTAAGTAAGACAGAGCTTAAATCTACACTTGTAGATAATCCAGAAGCTTGTCCTGAAGTAGCTCATTTAGAGAAAAGTAAAACTATTATTATAAAGTAATATATTATGGTTAGAAACTTTGAAAGATACGGACTTCCGTGGGGTGGTAAACTTGGAATAGATGTTAAAGATTGCAATACTTCTGAAGAAGTTATTAAAAAATCAGGTTTAGACTTTACAGTACAAAAGTGTGAACTTGTTGCTCGTATGCCATTTACTCTTACTGGTTCTAATGAAATAGATGAACGATATGGAGATTTCGCTTATGAGGGTAACATTTATAGAGATTGTCCTAATGGTTATGCTACTTATAGAACTGATAAAAACATTCCTCTTGGAATAGTTAAATCTAAATACGAAGTTATTCAAAATATCGATGCCTTTAATTTTATAGATAATGCTATAGGAGAAGGTAAAGCTAAATTTCAATATGCTGGATGTTTTGGATATGGTCATAAAGTATTTATTACAGCTAAACTTCCTATTGAAACTAGAGTAGGTGATGACCCTATTGATAATTATTTAGTGTTTAGTACTAGTCATGATGGTAGTGGTAGTATAGATGTGTTATTTACTCCTGTAAGAGTATTTTGTCTTAATATGCTTAATGCAGGATTAGAAGAAGCTACAGCTCATATTCGTATTCGTCATACTAAGACTGCTCAAGAACGTCTAGACTTTGGTGCTGAAATGCTTCGTACTGCAATAGAATATGCTAAAACATCTCAACTTCTTTATGAAAGTCTTCTTACTATTAAGATGACAGATGACCAAGTTAGAGATTATATTGCTAGACTTCAACTTACTAAAGCAGAATATGAAGCTGTTGTAGAATATAATCATGATAATGGCGTTCGTAAAATCTTTGAAAGAGATTGGTTAGCTATGCAAAAAACTAACATTAGTACTCGTAAAGCTGCTATTTTAGGTACTATGTTTGATTATTACCAACATGGAATAGCTCAAGAACACATTGTTGGTAATGCGTGGGGAGCATATAATGCTATTACAGGATATTATTCTAATGTTAAAAATCAAGAAGGTGAAAAACGTATGAATAATCTTGTATTTGGTAATGATAGACTTGCTATGAGTAAAGCTCTTAATATGGTTACTATGTATAAGGCTGCGTAATTACACATATTCTTTTCTACGGGGGTGCTAACAGTGCTGATAGTGCTGACACCTCCCCCGTAGAAGAAATGTATGATAACATTATTTAACGTAGATTATTTTATAGTTTGATATAATATCATTACCTTTGTAATACTTATTAAACATATTGTTAAACACAAGTAAATTATGCTTAAAATTAAAATTGTAAACAAAAGTAATCAACCTCTTCCTGCTTATGCTACTACTCAAAGTGCTGGCATGGACTTACGAGCTTGGTTAGGAGAAGGTACAACAGATGCGAATTGTATTGTACTTAATCCAATGGAAAGAAAAATTATTCATACAGGCTTATATATGGCTATTCCTGAAGGGTATGAAGCTCAAATTCGTCCTCGTAGTGGACTTGCTATTAAGAAAGGCATTACTTGCCTGAATACTCCTGGTACTATAGATGCCGACTATAGAGGTGAAATAGGAGTTATTTTAATTAATCTTTCTAATGAACCGTTTAAGATTACAAACGGTGAACGTATTGCTCAAATGGTTATTAATAAAATTGAGCAAGCATCCTTTGATGAAGTTGAAGTTCTCGATGAAACTGAAAGAGGTGATGGTGGCTATGGACATACTGGTGTTAAATAAACAAATACAACTATGAAAAAAGAATCTAGAAATTTTATTATTGGTCAGCATAACAATGCTGTAATCAACATTAATGAACTTGAAACGGCTTGTGCTAAGTTTAAGATAAATGATGATAAAACTAAAGCACAATTTGGTAATCTCTGTGTAGCACTTCGTGGTTATCGTATGGTAGCTGATGCTACTGAAGCTATTCTTATTAATGAAAATGTCCTCAAAGGTGAAGATGGATATTTTTATGAGAGAATAGATGACGCCATTAGAGTTCCTGAGAACTCTGATAAAGGCAGTGATTTTGATAACGATAAGTTAGAAGGTCATGAATAAAATAGTATTAATTACAACGCAAGGTTGTCAAGGTTGCATCATTGCTAGAAATAGTATAAATGAAGCTTTAGCCGAAACAAATAAAGATGTGACTTTTGAAGAACTAGATTGTAAAAATGTTCAAAAGAAATATCTTAAAAAGTTTGGAATAACAGATTATCCTGCTATACTTTTCTTTAGAGATGATGAACTTAAAGTTAAAAAGACAGGTAGTGTTCCTGCTATTATAATCTTGCGTTGGATTAATCTTAATTTTTGGTAATTTGTCATAATTTTAATTGTTTTTGATGTGGGTGTCAGCAATAGGGCTGGCACCCTTATTGTTTATATAAGAATTACTAGCCCGCCCGTAGAAGAACTGTATCTACATAATTAATTGCTACTCTAAATTATAATTTTACTATTTGTCATAGTTATTATATTATTAAAGAAAATAGTGCTTAGATTTATATAGTTTCGATTATATGATAAATGTGTATGTATATTGATAATAAAATCTTATATTTCCTGCTTTTCAGCCTCTGTGTTGCATTAATATATGCGTTACGATTGATTGTTAAGGCGTAAAATAAACTCCGTCAGAATTGACTTCAAAATATACAATTTATTTAAGTAATATAAATATAAATCCCAAGTTGTTCGTAATGAGCAGCTTGGGATTATTTTTTTTTGCTATCGTAGAAACATTACTCAAATTTGTCGTGAACCCAATGTCCAAGGTCTTTGACAGGTATTACACTAATCATATTATCTCCTAATTTATAATAATGATTATCATCAGCGATGTTAAGAATTGAATTAATACCTCTCCAAACTGGAATACGACGTTCGATATATACTTTAAGTTTATGTTCTCCTGCATATTTACCACTAGTATAGTATGGGTCATAATCTTCACCTTCTATAAGAATTTGAGATAAAGTACCCATAGAGGCTAAAACGTCATTGATAATACTTTGTACTGCAACAGGATTACTCCAAAGTTTTTTAGCTTCAGACATAGCACCAATAGGATTAAATTGGAAACTTTCAGATGCAAGACGGTCAGCCTCATATAAACAGAGATTATATATAAGTCCATCTTCATCGTCATCATCACCTAATGCTCTTAATCCTATAGCAATGGCAATAGCTCCTACTACACCTACAAGGTCTCCTATATTTCTTCTAATGTTCATACGCTCATAATCAGGAAGAATATTCCAATGAGTTTTCATATTAATACAGAAGTCAGTAATATGTCTAAATAGATTTTGAATGCCTATCATACCTTCAACTTCGTTATCTTTCATATCTTGACGATATTCTTTAATAGGAATTGATAAGAAATCTATAAGAGCATTATAACATCCTTTTTCTATAGTACCTCTTTCTTCGTTATAGTAACCATGTCTACGATAACGTTTCATAATACCAGGATAAATATGCTTATGATACTGCATTGCAAGCGCACCCCACCAATACTTTTCAAGTTGAGCAGAACCTAATCTATCATATACACCATGAATCTTTTTATTAACTGATATTACTCTTCCTTTAAGAGCACCGAGAATTTTATAAGCATCATTAACTTCAGAATTATTTTCTTTATTATTGTTAAGTTGTGCTAATATAGAGCCATCGGTAAAAGCTAACTTTCCATTATCACCAAGTTTAAATTGTGACATAACGTCAGGTTGCTTTTCAAATTCTGCAAGAGCTTTATCTTCGTATTGTTTACGAAGTTTAATAAATTGCTCTCTAAGATTATTATCAAGACGTCTTACAAATTCAGTAGTAATATCTTTTCTAAACCAAGCATACTCTTTACGAACATTATCATCAGATAATTGAGAATCTCTAAATTTAATAAATTTATTCATTAATTCTGTATTATCTTTTAAAATTTCAGCTAAAGCATCTTCATGAGCATCTCGTATAACTTCGGCTCTGCCTTTGACAATATATTTAGTTTTACCATTAATTTCAGGGTTTTTATTTTCATAAAGTCTATGACTAAGCATAATACTAAACATAGCACCATTTTGCATAAAATGTTCACCCATTGTTTGAGGACTAAACATAAAATCTCTAGCTCGTTTAAGCCATGTTTCATTATCTAACTCAGCATCGACTACTTCACTAATTCTATCAAAGTCTACAACATTCATAAACTTAATTAGAGCATCTGCGACACTAGAAGATTTTTCACTATACATATTAGCAAGATAACTAGCGATATTAGACATCCAAAGAGCTTTACCTTTAAGATATTCACTAGTACCAAAATATTCTTTAGCAAAAGCTTCAGCAAAGATTTGAGTTTCTCCAAGAGTTACATTAGCTATACCACCACGAATGTTCATCATCATAAAGTTAGAACTTGTAAAAGATTGCATAAGATTAGCCCAACGAGTCCAACGAGAATTATTATATTTCCATTGATTAAATATAAGACGACGCATCCAATTAGTATATTGGTCATACTCTTTTTTACTACTACGAGTTTGATATTTAACTTTATTACCTACTTTAGAATCTTCTATTAAATCACTAACTCCTATATTAGTATCGTATATAAGTTGATTTTTAAGCATTTCTTGACCATAATAAAGCATAAGCTTATTATCTTGGATAGCATTATAATGAGCTGCCTCTTTTATAAATCTTTTAATAACATTTTTCCAATCACGATTAAGTTGTTCTTGATGATATTTCTCTTCTTCAACTTCTTGTTTTAATTTAGCTTGTTCATATTCTTTAACCTTTTTATTATATTCATCTATATTATCTCCTTCATTATATACAGGCTTTTCTAATTCTATCTTTTTGCCTTTCATATCTTTTAATTTAGTAGTCATAGGCATAAATAGAATTTCATCATTAGCGTAATTTATATTATTAGTTAAACCTTTACCTGTATTAGTATCTTCAATCCAACCTATACCTTTAGCTGTTTCTTTAAGATAAAATCTCATATCATGCTCTTCATCTTTAGACATAATAGGCATATATCCAGATTCAAAGAAACGCTTAGCAGATTGAACATGAGCAAGAGATATAAGAAGTTTACTTATTTCTTGTTGCAATTCTTTTTCATACTTATTTTGTTTAACATTGTTTTTATACTTACCATTTTTATCTTTAAAGTTTACACCAAGAGTTATACCTTCTTTATGATTAGGATTAGCATATTCCTCTTTAGGAATAGAATGAGATTGTTCAAAACTAGCTTCCCATTCGCCTTCTACATCATCATTAAGTCTACTAACCATCCAAGCAGAATTAGGTACCATAGTTCTGGTATAAGGGTCATAAACATGATTATCATTATACCACTCATCAAAGGTTCTACCGTCTGCATCTACTCCTTCTTCCTTTCTACGGGCGTACTCTGCAGTGTAATATTCACTAGGCTCTGAAATCATATAACCTCTAACAATCTTTAAAGCTTCTGTTTTAGCCTCATCAATATAAAGAGGTTTTTTAGTATGATTATTTTTCTTAGCTCTAGCAGTTTCAGACGGTACAACTCGCCCGTAGATAAGTCTATTAGGAATCCTTATTTTGTTACCTTTTTTATCTAAAATTTGTTCAGTATTAACAGCATCCCATAAGTTCATATCAACTTTAGCGAGTTGAGCTGCATTTCTAGCTATATTATAATTATCTTCATTAATTACATATTCTATGTTTTCAGCATAAAGTTTAGATGTTTTATCACTCCAAGCAAATTCTATATCTTCTCTAATTTCTCTAAGTTCATTATAAAGTTTACCAAGAGTTTGAAGTTCATCTGTAGTCATATCAACAAAGTTGATAATCTTACTGTTACCATAATGCTTAGAAAGAATATCATTTATTTGTTTAACTTTAGCTGTATAAGCGTCATTATCTGAATATCCAAACTTATAAAGAAGTTTATAAAATTCAGTTGTATAAATTTCATTAGGTTCGCCTGCACTATTTATAAGACTTGCTGCAAGCTTAGTATTAACTCTATCATTATAATCTTCTTGTTGTGCTTCATTAACATTTCGTTGTTGCTCTGGAGTAAGTTTAGTAGCATCAATCCTACCTTTAATATCATATGCTGAACTAGTAGTAGCAACAATTTTTAATCTTTGAGAAACACTAGTATCTTTTTTTCTATTTTTTAGAATATTAAAAGCTTCATTTACTTTTTTAGATACTTCAGGGTCTGGAACAAATATAGCATTTTTTCTAATCCAAGTAATAGCACGTTGATAACGCTCATTATTTTTAAGTTCTGCTTTACTTGCTTGTGGAATACCATATTTATCTCTACGCTCAGCTTCTCTTATAGCTCTAAGATTAATTTCAAGTTCATCTCTAAAACCAACATTTTCTTCTTTATCATAATATTCTTCATAAAGTTTTTTAATTTCTTTCTTATACTTTTTTAAAAGTTCAGCATCATGAAGTTCTTCATAAGATTTTCTATTCCAAACTTTATTAGCTTCATCAAAAGTAGCAGAAGAAGTAAGCTCTAGAATTTCTATATCTATTTTTCTACGTTCATTTTCCCATTTATCATCAGAGTCTGTACTTTTTAAATGACTAACAATATCTCTTCTTTTAGCTTGAAGTGCTTTATACTTAGCAAAAAGTTTTGGAGCTTCATCAATCATCATTTGCTCTAACTCAATCTTTTTAGTATAAAAAGACTTAATAGTTTTAATACCAAATTCGTCTTTTTTATCACCTTCAAGAGGAAGTTCAACATTATCGTTGAGCCATTTATCAAGAGCAAGTTGTGCTTTATTTAACTCTTCATAATCTATAGTACCATCAGAAAGTAATGTATTTTTAATCCTATTTATATTTTGAATTAATGCCTTATAATTCTCTATAAATTCATCGGTATAAGGAAGCATTAATCTACCTTTATTATCTACTATATTATCTATACTTATGTTTACTCCTGCAGCTTTAGCCTCTTTTTCAATTCTATCCCAAGTATTTTCAAACTCTTTAATACGTTCGTCAGCTTGCATTTCTTTTGCTCTTATATCAGCCATAACTTCTTTGGTTATAATTTGAATAAGAGGATTAGGCATTTCTTGCGTATCATTAATCATAGCTTCTATTGTACCACTACCATAGAAACCATCAAGAAGAGTTATAACATCTTGTTGAACAAGAGGATTAGTACTAACTTTCTTTAAATAATCTTTTGCAAACAATTCAAGACCATTACTTGTAAGAGCTTCGTCAAGTTCTACAACTTTTTTCTTAATGTTATTAAGATATCTTTCAAGTTCAGGGTCACTACTAGTAGTATCAAAAGCAGAATAAGCTTCAAATTGTTTTCTAATCTTTCTAGCATCAAGAAGTATTTTAAGATAACGTCTACGCTCTGCTGGATTATTTCTAATATAATTAATTAGTTCAGGGTCAGTAACACTAAAATGTCTACCATCTTCAGTTTCAAAATTTTTAAGTTCATCATTTATTTTATCTACTACTCTAGTAAGATAATTAGAAATAACAAATAATCCATCAGCTGTATCTCCTGAAAGTTCACCATTTGCAGAATTTCTATTTTCTAATATCTGTTGTGCTTGCTTAGCATAAGTATCGCCTTGTTTAGCATTGGCAAAGATAGCATCAATAGAGTGTTCACCAAGGTCTTCTATTGTGTCTGAATGTAATTCTACTGGTGTAATATCAACTTCAGCTTCTCTATGAGATTTAATCATAAATACATGACTACTTGGCTGTTGGAAACCCATAGCTCTAAGACCATAATCAGGATTATTAATAAGGTCATTATAAGCTATATCGTTAGACTTAATAGTTACATCTTTGTTATCACCAAGGTATTTCTTTTGTATATTATATACAGACACATGAGTAACATCATAAACTATACCATCTATTTCAGTATATCCAACATCTCCAACATTAGGAAGATACTTTGCTGATATTTCAGGACTATAAAGGAAATAAGCATTACCTTTTAATAGTTCATTAGATGCTTTTTGTATTTTAGATTTAGTTCTATCTTTAAGCTCGTCAATTGGAATTTCTGTTACAAATTTAGTAGTATAAGTAACAGGTGACATAAAATCACCTTTTCTAGAAATATCAATTTCCCCCTTAATTATAGCTTCAAAATACTCAGCAGATGGTTCTTTATTATTATCTAAATTAGTTGACCAATCAGAATGTTCATTAGCTTGTAACTTATTAAGAGGATAAATGTATCCCATTCCATCAACAATTCTAAGAGCATAAGTTTTACCTTTTTTACCTTTAGTTTTGAAATAAGGACGATACTCATCTTGTCCAAATTGATTAATTTGAAGAATATTATTTTCTATAAGAGTAATACGATTAGCATCGTTGAGTTGCAGCATAAGCACCCCCGTAGGAGTATCCTCTTCAACTTCAACTATTTTATCATCTATTTGATTTTTTTTAATAGTTTTATTTTTTGTATAATAAAGATTAGCAGTAAACAAATCGCCTAAATTAATAGTAGGAAGATTTTGAATATTATGACTTCTGACATAATTTTCTATAATCTTATCTATATCTATACTATCATGGATATTTCTAACAGCATCACGCATATAAGATACAATACCTGTTCCTCCGTCATCAATAGATTGCATAAGAGCAGTATTTCTTATAACTTTATTTACTGCGTGCTGACTCATTTGGAAACCTTCAACAACAAAAGCATATTTAATTAAATCTGCGGCAGCATATCTAATAAGAGGATTTTCACTATAGAACGCATTATTAAACATAGAATAAGCATCTTCTATATTAACAGCATCTTCACTAAATTCTATAGTTTGAGAACCATCTCTATTATTATTTCTAAGGTCTATTTTAAATAAACCAAAGATACCAGGATTTTTAGCATTTTGTTGAATCCAAAGAACTTTCTGAGCAGGAGATAATTTACGCCAAGTTTCTAAATCTGCTTTTGTAGGTTTGTAAAGACGTTGAGGTTTAAAGTTTATATCACTAGGAGCAGTAAAACCGTAAATTCTACCAATCTCTCCTTGTTTAGATTTTCTATAACTTTCCTCTTTAGTATCTCCATCATAAGGAAGTTCTATATCAAAAGTATTATCTTTTTGATTAAATACTACAGGATGCTTAATAAATGGAATTTCAGAATAAATTTCTCCAAGTATATATTTTTGGAAATCAGTATATTGTTTTTCTGTAAGTCTAGAACCAAAACTAATAACTTCTTCTAGCTTTTTTACAGCTGCAACAAATTCATCAGTTTGTGTTTCAAATAAAGTTCTATTGACAATAATACTTGGAGCAGTAGCATATCTCAAGAAACTATACAAAGGTTTGTACATACTTTCTCTTTCAGGAGTAGCTCTCATAAAAGTATCTACATTTCCATTGCCTATACCAGGATATACAGCTTCAAGAATAGATATTATTTGTCTATTACCTTCAGCATCTGTTCCAGCATTTACAAGAAGTGGCATATCGCCTCTATCAATAAGCTCTTTAATGTCTTCAAAAACTTTATTAGTTTCAAATATATTCTTTTTAGCACCAAATTTATCAGGGTTCATAACTCTAGCAACATCGCCAATACGCTGACTAAAGTTAGCAAACTGAGAATATTTAAGAAGAATACCTAAATCAAAAGCTTGTTGTAAAGTTTTACCTGTTATTTCAACCTTATCAGAGTCATTAAAATATCCAGCGTCTATCCACTTATCACTAAATTGAATATTAGTAGGTATTTCTCCAGCTTCTTTAAACATATCAGCAAGTTCTTTTCCTGTATAACCATTAAGACTTGCAGAATTTGTATGTTGATATGCTATTTTAAAAGTTTTATTAGAATTTTCTCTAGCTGTTTGATAAAGTTTTTTAATATTTTCAATTATTTGCTCTTTAGATAAAGATTGTCTAGCACCAGGTTTAGTAACAGTAACAAGACCATAGGCTCTACCATTATCAGACAATCTATTATTCATTTTTTCTCCTTGCTTAACTCTACCTTGTTGCAAAGCTACAAGTGCTGCACCTCCAGTTCCTTTACTTGGATTACCATTAATACCTAACGGATTACTTCCAAATACCATTACAGAATTATCATCGGCTGTAATTAGACCAGAGTAAGAATTAACTGATACATTTTCTTCTACGGGGGAGCTAGCAAAGATTCCAACTTCATCAATTCTATCTTTAAGAAGATAAACAGGAAGAGCAAAATCTTCAAATTCTATTTCATTACCTCTAATATTACCTATATGTAAATCTACACCAAATATTTGTTTAAAAGCTGCAGCAAGTTCAAGTTTAGCATTAATTTCTTCAATAAGTTTATTAAGACTTATACCTTTACCGTTTTTATCTTTAACTCTTATTCCTAAATCTTCTGCAAGATTTCTAATAGCTTGTTGTAAAGGATTAGTATTATAACCTGTAAATATAGATTTATTCTTATTATAATTATCTACTATTCTAGTTACAGCAGGTTGAGCCATAAAGCCAATAGCAGTATCATAATCAGAGCCTATATCGACAAAAGTCTTATATACCGCAAAAGTTAAATCATTAACATTAGGTGCAGCACCTTCTTTAATAGCATCAAGAATATGAGCTGTTGTTTGAGAAGAATAAGAAGTAAGAAGTTCACCTACAATATTTTTATTATTTTTAGTCCAACCAAAAGTTTTATGACGAACTTGAATGTATTTTTTATCTTTAGAAAGATTTACATTTTGTTCACCAAATGATGCTTCAAGTTCTTTAATATCGTATTTTGTAGCATCATAGAGCATAGTATAGGCATCTGTAGATACTATAGGGCAAATTGTATTACATACAGAGCACAAATTATCGCGAGTAACGCTAAAACCTTTAAGTGCTCTACCACTCATAGCATCATCTTGATAATCAGCTTGGTCAAAGAAATTATATGGACTTCTTCTTTCCCTTCTAAGTTTAGCAGTAGGACTCATCATCTTCTGAATAGCACCAAGATTGTCTTCATCTGTGTTACTAATAGCATCAAACTTAGAGCGTCCAAGATTTTCTTCCATAGAAGATTCATCTGCTAAAATAGTCATCATACAATTAAGTATTTCATTATCTCTAGCAGCTTTAGAATTTTGAAGAGTAACATCAAGTTTAGCAAATTCTTCTAAAGACATTAAACCATTTTCTTTAGCTGCATCTTCATACATTCTATCTTGAGTAGCAGAAAGAAATTCTGTAATTTTACCTATTTTGCTATAAGCTATATTAACTTCTTGCTGATTATCTAAGAAACTAACTACATCTTTTAAAGATTGAATATAACTGGAAACTTCAAGAATAGTGCCTCTATTGTTATCAACCCAATCATAATCTTCTTGTTCTTCTTCTGAAAGTTTATCAAATTCTGCATTTGTTATACTATGTCCTTCAGAATTCATCCAAACCCCATTGCCATACTTTCTATTAGAAAGTTCTTCTTCAAGTTTAGATATTAAATTTTCAAGACTTTCTTTATATGTAGCTTTATCGTTTTCTTCTTTGAAATCTCTACTAATTTGAGCAACAAATGTTTTAAATCTTTTAGGAAGTTCTACAAAAGTTTCATTAGTTCTTTTTTGAACATCGGCAAATTGAGTAAAAGTTTCTTTATTATCGATAACTTCTCTATACTCTTTTAAATCCTCTTCTATATTTTCAAAAGCATTTCCAACTTTGGCGTGACGTCTAATATAAGAATGCCATCTAGTTACAAGGTCTTCATCAGAAGTTGACATAAAAGGAACTTTAAGTTTACCTGTTTTTTCGTCAACATACATATGAAATTGAATACCATAAATAGAGTCAATATCAAAGTCAGAACCTGTCTGAGGAACCCAACCATCAGGAACAACAATAGTAGAACCTTGAGCATCATTGGTAAATCCAACGACTTTCATAATAGCTACAGATTGTTTACCTTCAGTAGGAATACGATAACCAATAAGTTCATCAACTCCTGCCTCTTGTATCATTTTTAAAGCGGTATCATCATCATAAGCAGAAAGACCAAAATTAGATTTAGGAAGCTTTACTTCAATATATGGAGCATAAACTTCTTTCCCTTTACTATTCTTTTTAGTATGATACCTAAGAGCATCATCTTTTTGAATGTTATCTTTTTTAAATCCAATACTAGTAATCTGAGCACCATGAAATCCAGGAAGAGTTTGTCTAGTAATTCTACTATTGAATAAAGCTTGTGCTATAGACTCAATCTTGCCAGAAGTATTACTAAAGAAATTAGGCATTAACGGTTGAGCAACACCTTTTATAACAGCATCATCTAAGGTAAAATAATCAGCAAGATTACTATCCATGCCAAGACGTTCAGCTTCTTCTCTAAATAAATCATAAAGATTCGTATAATTAAGTCCTTTAATTTGACCATTGTCGTCAAGTATTGGATAGCCATCACTATCTAACTCTATTTCAAGTTCATCGGCTAAATCTTGAAATGCAGCTTGAACATTAGCAGAATATAGCCTCATAAACTTTTCTTTAATAGGATACAGCTTATGTCCTTTAGGAATGTTATCAATAATCTTTTTCATAATCTGAATACCTGCTTTATTTTCAGCATTTACATGCTGTGGAGTTTCTTGCTGAGTATAAAGATTATTATAATTAAAGTATTCTATAGCACCATCTGCCTTAGCATCAAAGTCTGCAATATTCTTATCTGTTAAATTACCATCATTATCCCAAAGAGTTAAAACATTATGTTTACCTGCTTTAGAAGTTTCCTCTGTATTAAGCTGGTCAATACTATGCTTTTTCATCAAATCATAAACTTGTTTAAGCTGTGTACCTTCGATAAATTGAGGAACAAGAACAAATTCAGCGTTTTTAATTTGACGAGGAACAATTATACCTGTTTGTTTATCATAGTATTGGTCATAATAGAAATTCTTTTGTACTTGAACAAAAGCATCCATTTCAGTGTCAGTAAGAGTTTCACCTCTTTGAATTTTCTCAATAAGAGGAAGATGTTTCATAAGTTGCCCTCTAGCAGCAATACGACGAACCCATTCTTCAAAAGTAATATAAGATTGTGCATCGTTAACTTTAGCACCTTTACCACCCTCGTCAAAACCTTCCATCATTTTTCTAGCACGTTCTAAATCTTTATCATTAGGACGTTTTCTGCCTGCTTGTTTAGCAAAGTTTGCAGCAAGAGTTTTAGTTATAATACCATCAGTACCTGTACCATCTGCTTTTTTATACTCTGTACCAATAGGAGTTCTAAGAGAGTTTACAATAGTAACACCAGTAAAACTATCATATTGTCCTATATCACCGATTCTTTTCTTAATAGATTCATCATTAAGTAATGCTCCTTTCTTTTCAGTTTTACTTTTTATTGTAAAAGTGTTATTATAATTTACTATACCATAAGGAACACCACTACCTTGAACTTCTTTAGCTCGTTTCAAAAAGTCTTGAGCACTACCATAAAATTTAGAATTACCCTCAAATAAATCATCAAAATTAATATACATTAGATGAGTATTGAGAATAAATTCACTAATCTTTCTATTAAATTCTTTATCATCTTTATCTTTTCCTATTAAAGAAGACATAGAGTCTTTAATAAAAGATTTAGCATCTTGGACACGATTTATAGCTTCTCTTGTATAATTAGCTATAAAATTACTAATCATATCGTCTAAAGCATTTCTAAAATCTTGGCTTTGAGCATCAAGATTTACTCCAACGATTTTATCTTCTTCCTTAATAAACTTAACAGATTCATTAGTATTAGTGTCGATACCTCCCCCGTAGAGGAAATCTACAAATTGGTCTATAAATTGTTGACCATAATTTATTTCAGTACCATCTTCTTTAACAATAACAAGTCTATTAGATTTGAATACATTACCAGTAAGTTCTTCATTATCTGTACCAAAATTTTTAACTACTTCACCATTATAATGATACTGTTTGTAAAGTCGTCCTGTAGGCTTATTAGCATAGCCTGGCTTAAATTGAAGATGATGTCCTATAACTTTACCATCTTTATCTTTTACTTCTACTCGAGTAACAACACCATTTTCATCAGTAACAAACATAGTATTAATTGCAGAACCAATGTCTATAAGTTCTTGCAAGAATACATTTCTAAATTGTTGAAAAATAGGATGTTCTCTATTAATTTTTCCATCAGGAGTTCTCAAAGCATTTTTACCACTTTGAGTTATTTCATATCTAGGTGCTGTAATTACAAATTGAGTACTAGAGTCTGAAGGAATACGCATAAAATAGTTAGCCATAGGTGTACCATGAATATCACTATTAGCAGAAAAATAATTGATAACAGCAGTAGTAATATAATCATTTTTACTCATTTTAGAGTAAAGAGTATTCTTGCCATTATCGAAACTTGTAGCACCATTAAATTTAGATATTCTAAGTAAATCTGTAGCATATTCTGTTGGGACGTAATTATCTCCTTCTTTTCTGAAAAGACCTCTATTGATAACACGACCATTCTCTACTTTCTCTACAAGAATATTACTAAGATTATATTGAGTAGATTTAAATTTAAATTCTTTAAAATGTTGTAGAGGACAATCTTGAGCATAAATTATATTACCCTCTGCATCTTTAAACTTTTTATTTAGAGTAGATTGAAGAGTATTAATAAAATTAGTTAAGAAATTATTATTAAGTACATCACTACTTAACTTACCTTCAGTATTTCTAGAATTTAAATCAAGTCTAACTGCACTATAGGGAGCAAGAAGTTCTGCTAATGCTTGAGCTTGTTGATTAGCTGTTTTGTCAACATAATCTACTTTATATAAATCATATTTCTTTTTACTATTCTTTTCTGTAGCAATATCATATTGTAAACTATTGTATGTTTCAGCTGTTCTTTTTGCAGCAATAATAGTACTAAAAAGAATATTTTTAAGATTAGATAAATTTGTAGAAACTTTTATTTCACCATTAATATCTTCAGCATTATATAAATAATTTGCTATTGCAAATCTATCAATAGTGGGAAAATACATTTGAAATAATGATGCAAGTTCACCTACAATTTGTAATGATTGCTCATCGTTAGGATTATTTTGAAGATTATTTAAAATATCTTCAACTCTTTTATTTTCAGCTTCTTGTTCTGATGTAGTATTCTTTTTCTGCTTAGTAACAAGTTTATTGAAAGCATCAAATCTATCTTCTATCTCAAAATTATTAACAGAAACAGCAGTAGATTTAATAGTATTTTGAAATTCAAAAGATAATGCAGTAATAGCATTACTTCTTTTATTTGCAAGATTTGTTTTACCATTGTTATCTTCTACAACAGTTTCCATTTTAGACATAACAAGTTTAGCAAAATTGTTATAAACTTTATATCTAAAATCAGCATCATTTTCGAGGTCTTCTGCAAATTTCATAAATGCTTCAAAACCTGCACATTGTCTAGCAATTCTTTTTATACTTTCAATCATAGCTTGGTCGTCAGTAAAATCTCCTTGATGATATAGAACACTAGAACAAGCTCTAGCATCCATAGTATTAACAAGACCATAAAGATTTTCTTTATCGAGTTGCCATTTCTTATTAGCTTTTTCTGAACTTTTTAATTTATTCAGTGTATTAAAATAAGTTTTAATATCTTGGTCAACACCAACCATAAAATCTTTATGTTCTCCACTATGGTCAAAGGCAGCAATAGCATTACTATCGTCTGTATCTGTTGGATTTTCTCCTTGCTCTGAGTCTGTAGTATCATTGTCATCAGTAACGTCAAGAGCCATAGCTAGTTCATATTCTCCAAAAACATCATTCCTATCAAATTTAATAGTTCCTAATTTAGCATGAGCAAATACATCATTAAAAAACTCA
>Ga0326512_10001791_pt1 | contig 16223 bp, 19 predicted proteins | sample 1_2617_0518_D_FD_203652 | JGI IMG/M metagenome (GOLD analysis project Ga0326512, IMG submission 203652) | Bovine rumen microbial communities from UC Davis, California, United States - 1_2617_0518 | ecosystem: Host-associated > Mammals > Digestive system > Stomach > Rumen | place: USA... | reverse complement strand
TCACGACGTAAGCGATGCACGTCTGGCCCGTGATAGACGCCGCGTAAGTTTCGTCAATCGTGATGGTCGCGACGTTGCCGGACAATGTTCCGTTCACGCGATAAAAAGATGAGTGGTCGGGCAGGCGCATCTCGAATCGCACGCTGTACCCCGACACGTTCAATGGAACTCCGTTGTCGTATAGTTCAGCTTTTAGAGTCGTGCCGTTCTTGTCGCCTTGGCCTAGATATACAACAGGCGTTATCGCAGGCTCTTTTGACACGTCGAGCTGAATTGTTTGCTCGTTCATTACACCTCCGCTTCATCTAAAATCGTCACGGCGAATCGAGCCGTGGACAGTGTTTGGTCTGACTTTGATAATTCGACGTAGCCGAATGTCTCGCCTGGTGCCGCGCCTATGTGTTTCGGTCGCATGACGAAACTCAAGCGCCCGTCTGACGATACGGACGGATTCTCAATGTTGATATGTCCACCGCTCGGATTGCGAATCTTGAGCCGCTTCGTGTAGCCGTTCAAACCCGCGTAATTAAGCGTTGTGCCGTTGTCGGCAACGTACACGTTGAGCACGGGCGCTCGCACATCGCTTTTGCTAATGACCACACGCTGGTTGCTCGGCTTCTTGTTGAGGTCGAGAGTTAGGGTTACTTCGTTCATTTCGCATCACCTTCCAACCGTGCGATGACTGATTCTAGGTGTTCGATTCGCCGCTCTAGGCTTTGCGCGTAGGCAACTAAAGGAGCGATTAATGCTGAATAGTCGAGCGACAAAGGAGCGAACCCTAGCTGCTCGTCGTAATCGTCCACCAAGACCGTTGCCGTGTCGTGCTCGTCCACATCCCGCACGTCTTGGGCGTAGAAGCCATAGTGTTTAGCGCCGTTTCGCGTGAACAAGACAGGCTTTAAGTTGCGCACCATCTCGCATGCGTCATCGCTGAGATACGATTCGTGTCGTTTCAATCGGCGGTCGGAAGAGTGGACGGAAGAGCCGTTGACGTAGACTGTGCCTTGAAATGTGGAAGTGAACATGTCTACTCTTGTTGATGCAACAGCAAATGCGTTGCGTTTATTGTCGCTGTTTCCGTTGCCGACAATAAAAAGCGACGTTGAATTAGATGAATTGTACTTTCCTATAACTGTTTGACATTCGCCATAAGCAACTGTTCCATATCCACCAGCATGCGACCATCTGCCGCTTGCAATCGTTGAGCCACCTTCCGCGTGTGAGCACAGCCCAGAAGCTTTTGTACTATCGCCCTCAGCGTGAGCGTACATTTCCGAAGCTTCGGTATTTCTACCTTCCGCGTGCGAGCTATTGCCAGAAGCTTTTGTTGAGCCACCTTCTGCGTGCGCTTGGCTGTTGCTAGCTTCACATCCTGAACCTTCTGCATGCGAGTTAGTGCCGCTTGCTATACTTCCGCTTCCTTCGGCATGGGATCCAACAACTTTCGCTGATGTATAGAAACCTTCTGAGTGTGCTCCGAATCCTTTAGCTGATGTAATTACACCTTCCGCGTGCGAGCAATATCCCGTTGCAATGTTGCCTGTATGGCTAACGCCGTCATATGTGGAGCTGCCGCCACCTTCGACAACCGAATAATTGCCTATTGTCGAATTGCTACGTCGTGTTCCGAGGTCGTAATACGGCGCAATCGACGTGCCGCCCGAAGCGTTTGTGCCGCTCTCGTACCCGAAATGCGCGAGAATCGTTGAACCGCGTTTTAGGTCAACATAACCCTTCGAGGACAATTCGACATTTCCAGCACTAGATGCCCTGCCGACGCGCACGGTTGAGACATTGTTCTCAATCTTCGCCGACAATGCCGACACGCCTTGACCGTCGAACATTTCGATGCCGCTTCCATTGATGCGCGTCTTTGCCGACGTGCCAGAATAGCCGATATCAAGTCCGTTGGTTGAATCATACGTGAGATAGTTGGTAGCAACCTTTTTAGCATCCTCCGCTGTGCTCTGAGCCGTGGCGGCGTCCGCAAGCGCCGTGCTCGCGTTGCTCTTTGCTGTTGCAGTATCGCTAACAAGCGTTCCCGCCGTCGTGCTGCCGATTTCCGCGCCCGTGCCGATTCGAAGATTGTTATTGTCTAAGTCCCAATAACTGCCACTCGAAGCGTTGCCGATATAGCCAGCCGTGATTTGAACTGCCGTTACCAATTCAGCGGCGATATGCCCACTTACGAAAACGGTTTTCCATTCCCATTCACCCTGCGCGGTCTTGGAATCGGCAATGCGAATCGAGCCGCCCTTGATTTCCACGACTTTCGACGCTTCCGCGCCAATCAGCGGGTCGGTAACGGCAACGTCGTATGCGCGTATGCCCTGACCTTCCGTTATATACGTGTAGCCACCCGTCGCGTTGATTTCATCGTTCATACGGCTGATGAGGTCTTTGACGTATTGTGCAGTGGACAGCGTATTGCTAAGGTTCGTGACCATCGAGAACGCACGAGCGCCGTCTGCGAACTGTCCAGCGAGACCGTCATCGACGTAACCAAGCGTTACCGTGACGTTCCGCTCGTTCAGCTCGTCCACGGCCAGTTCGATGACGCGAGCCTGCAACCGTATGCCGTCAGCTCCGAACTTGCGATCAACAACTTGCACAGCATCGCCGAGCGAGACGCCTTGAGCGTCCACGCCCTCAATCGCGGCTTCGTACACGTCAATCTCATACGTGACCTTCGGCGTACACGACTCTTCGAGGACGCTTTGCGCCCACGTCTTTAGCTCGGTCGGTGTCTTGCAGTTGCTGTTCTCGATTATGACCGTTGGATATTGCCATCCGCCGTTGCCATCGGGCAACTTGGCCACGTCCACCATTGGGGCGTAGACAAGATAATCCTTGCCGTCGTTCACGCTCTCAATCGTTATCTTGCGGCCATAGCCGCCGCCTGCGGTCTGCTCACCTGCGCCGCGTGGTGAAACACGGCAATACAGCGGTTCATCGTCGTACTTGCGCTTGATTGACTTAACGTCCGCGCCGAAGTCGAACCGCCGCTTTGCCGTCTGCTCGCCCATCTGCGCGTAGTAATCGACGCGCCGTGCAGTAATGTTTCCCGACACATCGACGTCAAACGACGTGGACAGCTCGCCTTTCCAGTTTTCGATCAGCACGCCTAGAGCTTTCCATGCGCTCATGTCGTACATGGACGCGCCGCCCGTGTTGGTGTTGGTGACTGTTCCCACCGTCCACCGCACCTGCGTGGACAGCGCGTCAGCAAGCGCGTTCGCTGCCGTGACTGGTGTTTGCACACCTGGCATTTTAGATACCGTCACGCCGAGCAAATCGCTTTGCAATGACCACGTGCAGTAATACACGCCGAGCACCGTCTTTCCGGCAACGTGTTCGGTGTCCACGCCCGATACTACGTACTCGCGCCAACAACCGCGCCCGTCCTGGTACACGATGCGCTGGCCCTTCTCTAGCACTTGCGTTGTCGTGATTTCAAGACAATGCTCGCCGTTGATTTTCTCGCGCCGCGTGAGCGTGAACACATCATTGGGCGATACCTCGCGGACAACGTTGCCGAGGTGGTCGTATATGACGAAACGCCGCATTAGTACCACCTCTCATGCCAACGGAGCCACACGGACGTACCGCCGCCGATGTGGTTCTCGATGGTATGCACGCCTGGTGTCAGTTCGAACCAATCGCTGTTTATGGTCGGCAGCTTGATAACGTCGTTGACGTATGAGATACGCTCGCCGAAATCGGCCTGAATGTAGCGGTTTGATGTCGTGCCGAAATCGAGCACGAACACATCTTGATTGTCAAGCCGCCAGCCCCATTGCTTAGTGGTTTGGTTTGGACTGACTATTGTTCTGTTGAAGTACGGTTTCGTCGGTGCCGTGCCGCCAACCGTGAACGTAATGGAACCGCCGTATGGTACAGCTACGTAATGCTCTTCGACGCCGTAGGCTATCGGGTCGGTCATCTTGAACGTGACTTTGAAAATCCACGGTTCGATGTTGTCGGCAATCTCGAACGCACCATCAGGCACGGCCAAGTAATACCAACCTGGGCTATCGGGAAGTATAAGCTGTTTCGGCTCGTCCACCGCTAGCCAGCTTGCCAGCGTGGACATTTTCACGCGCCGCTCTGGTGCCGTGCCGAAAATCGCGCACTTGAACGTGACGCGGGATATGCCCATTCGTGTTCCGAGCACCTTGGAGCCGTTGACATTATCCAGCTCTTGCTCGTTGTTGACGAACTGCGCGAACTCAAACGACGGCTCGCCGCATATGCCGATTGCTTCGAGGTCATGCCCGTTGTACATGAGCGTCATTACGCATAACCTCCTACCGTCTGCCTATTGATGAGCTGATTCAATTCGTTTGCGATGCGCCGAATATCGCCGTCGTTGCGCACGTTGAACGTGCAATCGTGGATGTCCACGCCGCCGCGACCGCCCATGCGGTCAGCAATAGCGTCTGCATACTTTGTGAGATACGGGTCATACGACGGCCAGATAAGCTCTGCGCCCTTTTCACCCGCGCCGATGAGCTGCGCACCGTCCACCATGCCGCCCTTGGCGTACCAGTCGATGCCAGTAAACTCTGGAATTGAGATTGAACCAAACGGCCCCTGGAACTCATGCCAGTTCCAGTTGATATGCGGAAGTTTCGGCGCTGGGATATCGATGTTCATCCATGCAAAGGCGTTCTCGATATCGTTAATGATGCCCTCGATAAAGTTCTTCGCTTCGCCAATCGGGTCTTCAATGAAACTTTGAACGCTTTCGAAGATATCGCGAACGACGCCGACAACGCTGTCAATACCCTCGATTGCGCTTTTTATAGCATCAACGGCTGTGGTGACGATCCCTTCTATAACAGGCCATGCTGTCGAAATAACGCCCTCAACGGCGCTCATAACAGTGCTTATAACGGCTTCAATAACGGGCCACGCAGTATCGATAACGCTCTTGATAACATCCATCGCAGACGTGATAATCTGCGATATCTTAGGCCAATTTTGCTCCATAAATTGGCCAATTGTGCTCATGACCTGCGAAATTATGCGCTCTATGCTAGGCCATACGGTTTCGATGACCTTTTTTACCACATTCATCGCCGTTGATATTATCGTCATAATAACTGGCCACGTCGTTTTGATTACTTGGGCAACAACGCCCATGACCGTAACAATAACCTGCTCTATAACAGGCCAGACCATGCCGACTATCTCGCCAATTGCCGTCATGACCTCATCGAAAGTCTGCTGAAGTTCTGGCAATACCGCATCAATTACAGGCGTCAGATATCCTATGAATTGCTCAATAACAGGAACGGTTGTAGAAACGAAAACATCGATAACCTGCGTGATTCCATCGATGAGAATATCGACGTATGGCAAAATCGCATCAACTATCGGCTCTAGGATTTGGAAGAAACCGACTTGCAAGTTTTGACCAAGCAAATCGAATTTCTCCTGTGCCGTGAGCGTGGACTGGTAAACGGACTCCAACGCGCCATCGGAACTGTTCACGATCGAGTCGTACATTTCCTCGAAGTTGAGCTGTCCCTTTTGTGCCGCGTCGTACATCGTGACGCCTGCCCTCGCACCGAATATGTCGATTGCATCGGCGCTCGAAACGGTGCCGTCCTGCACGCCCTGGACGAACTGCGCGAAACCCTCTTTCGCAGATACGCCCTCTTTCGACCACTCGGCAACGCCCTTTTTCATGCCAGCGAGAATCGCCGACGTGTTAGCGCCCGTTTTCTCGAAGTTCGCCAACATCGCGATAGCGTCATCTGTGGACAGACCCATTTCTTTGAAGCTCGCCGCGTTGTCGTTCACTGACGTTGCCAGCTTCCCAACGTCGATACCAGCCGCTTGACCAGCAACAGTCAGCTTGTCGAGCACTTGCGCGTATTGGTCGGCAGGAATGCCAGCGTTGTTCATCATGCGCGAAACATCCTGAATTGCCGTCGTTGCGTCCTGCCCGGTAACCTTCGCGTATTTCATCGCGGCTTCTGACGCCTTTTCCAGCTCGTCACCTTGCAGGCCAAAACGCGTGTTCAGCTCGCCGACGGCAGAGCCGATATCCTCGAAGCTGCCCGTGACATGTTTTGACACGTCGAGATATACGCCTTTGAGCTGTTCGGCTGCTTCGCCCGTTGCGCCTGTCGCTATCTTTACATTGTTGAAACCCTCTTCGACGTTCTCGAAAGCGTCTTTCATAGCGCCAACGGCTAGGAAGCTTGCGAAAATGCCGCCTGCGGCTTTCAGTAGAGCGCCAGCCTTGCCGACAAAAGCTGTACCGAAACCAGCAGCCGCCTTGTCACCAGCAGATGTGAGTTGTGGAGTGAGCGCGGAAGTGATGCTTGTTCCCGCGCCTTCCATCGACGGCATTACTTGAACGAACGCGTTAGCGACAGTTACGCCCTCTGCCACTAGCTATCACCTCCGTAATACCATTTGTTGAATTCTGAAATCGGAATAGGATCAGAACCGATGCTCTTGCTCGTGTTCTTGAGCCACGGTCTTCTATATGGCTTCGGTTTCCTCGGCCTGCCGTTATGCGCTTTCGCGTACATGTAGCAAAGCGCCGAAACGCTGTCTATCAAGTCGGCTATCATGGCGCTTTGGTTGAGTCGCGAAAGATAATCGGCGGCGTCCTTGTTGCGTGCGCGAAATACCGCGCTCGTCTCTGGTAGGTGTTTCGAGAAATTGAAAAGCTCGCCCCATCCGAAAAAGCGAGCGGCGTCCTCGAATGTGCATCCCAGAATGGCCATGCAGTCATACGAGAACGCGCCGCCCGTCTCTTCGTCTAGTCGGATGAGGGAGAGGATTCCCCCAGGCTTTCTTCTCCACCGTTCGCGTAGGCGCTGACAAGCTTCGCGGCCTGCATGTACGTTAGGTTGTCGGTGGAGCCAGGCGCGAATTCATCGAACACTTCGAGAACGGCATCGACCGCTACCTCTTCGCGCATGTTCTCATCCGCGTCCCTGACCGTCTTCTGAATCTTCTTGAACCTCTTGAGCGGCAAGTCGCTAATCTGCGGAACGCTGTAGACTTTTCCGTCCGATTCGAATTCGAAAGGGTCTTTTACTTTTTCAACCTTGTACATGGTTACCCCGCAATGACCTCGCCGTCGTCGTACAGGAAATAGATAGAATGACCCGTGCCATCATCGTAGGTGTCGATCGTGCCACCGATGATGTTTCCCGCATCAGGCTTGAAATCAATCTGGTTAACTTCTGTCACCTGACCACGGGGGACGCACACACGAACTCGCGCGTCATTGTCCTTCATCGAGAAGCACCATGCTTCAATAGGAGGCAACTCAGCGCCGATTGAAATCTTCATCTGCTCGCCGTGCTCGCGCGTGGCGGCAACGATGGTGACGTTATCCGCGCCGAAAACGCGCTTCGCGGCGAACTCGTCCACCTGCAAAAATGCCAGCGTTATTTGCCCTGCGAACTCGGTCAACATGGTACGGACTGCGGCTTTCGACCAGTCGCGGATTGTTTCCGTGCTGCGCGTGATCGTGACGGAAAGACCGTCCTCGGACACGTAGCCGCCATCATCCCACGTTTGGGGAAGTGCCGCGCGTGCGTCAGTGGGCATCGCAGTGCCAACAGGCGCGACTGCAACAGCGCCAGTTGTGGCGCTCTGGTCGGGAGTAGGCGCGTAAACATTCTTCGCATTCAAACCCATTGTTTATCTCCTTAGAATTCGATTCTTTCGCCAGGGCAGATAATCGACGCCCTGAAAGATTGACGGGACAATTGCGGCGCTCGCGGGTCGTTGTCCGCATACGGCTTTCGTGTCGAAACGTCGCTGTACTGCGTCATCGTGTCTCGAAGCGGCAAGCTCGAAACAATGCCGTTTAGCATGTTCGCGGCCTGCGTCGCTTCGGCATCGTCCACCGCGTAAACGCCGAACGTTACGTCATACACGTCTGACGCGCCGCTCACGCTCGAACCGCCAAGCGATTCAATTACAACATCGCCGGGTTTCAAGTCGGGTGGTATTGGTATGCAGCAGAACCGCAACTCGTCCACCGCCGCCGACAAATCAACGCGCAACGCATCCGCAATGTCGATAGGCGTTACAACCTGCATGAACTCACCGCCTTAGAAAGTACCTTGTCCTCGGCTTCTGCCTGCTTCGCGGCGTAGCTCTCAGCGTGGACGGCATAGCCGACGCGACCGCCGCCGAATCCCATCTGACGAGCTGGCAACACAACGAACCCCTCGCCAGCGGTTTCGGCGATTTTCTCGGCTGCTTTCTCGCCTTCATCCGCTATCGGTTGCGACATGAGCAATTCGCGTATTCCGTCGCTCAACAGCTCGATTCGAACGGAAGTGGACATAGCTAGCCCCTCCATTCGTTAAGCCGTGCGAACACGTGCGAGATTCGCCCAGTGGGGCTTTCCCATGGCATAGGAGCGCCGTTTATCTCGAATACGCTACCTTGCCAGTAAACACGGTCACCCGCCTTTAGATTCGCCCCAGTTGGCGCGTACAGCGTCCACTCTTCGCTGATACCGAGTGTTCGCCCGTCGAAATCCCGCGTGGAAGTGGATGGCTGCACGGAGCAACCCTGAATCGTGAACGTGAGCGGGTTAGTCCAATCGGCTACGGTTGTGCCGCGCTTGTCCACCAGGTTGGCCCGTTTTACTGTGATTTCGCTTCTGCAAAAACTAGGCAGCATAACGGCATCACCACGCACGCGCCAGCTTGTACGGCGCTAGCAATTCCTTATCGCGGTCAAGCAGCGAAACGCCACCCGTGATACCCGCGCCCGTTTGGTTATACGTAACCGAGACATTACCAGCGCGTTCGCTCGCCACGCCAGGAGCCGCAACGAGCACGTTAGACGCGATTTGAGCGGCAACCTGCCCGATTGAGCTAGCCGCGAAACCCGCCGTATAGGCGCATTCGACCGAACGCCAGCTATCAGGAAACGTGGACGAAACAAGGCGCACCATACCCGCCGCCGTCCACTCGTAATCGGTCACGGTTTCGCCGTTCACACTCAGGCTGTCCACCGATGTAACGCCCATTGCGGGCAACATGAGCAATTCGCCATCGCCATGCCCCGTGTACGCGCATTCGAGCGACGGCGCGACGTGCCAGCCGCAATGATCGCGTATCGCCGCGCTGACGGCGCTCAGAACCGCTTCTAGCTGCGTGACCGTGGACGATAGACCCTGACACAGCACGCGGAACTCAGCTACCGAGATAATCGGCGGCAATTCTTCGACGGTGTACCCCCAGGGCGTTACCACCGCCGCCATTACTCGCCCTTCTTGGCTCGTGGCGTGCGTGCCTTGTTCGTCGGTTTGACTTCTTTCGTTTCGGGCTTCGCCTGTTTGACCTCAACAGCGCCAGCAGGCTGCTCGCCCTCTTCGAATTGGAAAGTCAAACCGTTGTAGCGGTAAACCTTCAACATTGGTTGACCTCCTTAAAAGAAAAGGCGGGAGCCGAAACCCCCGCCATGCTTGCAGAACCGAGATTAAGCGGAAACCTTAACGAACGCGCTCGGGATGCGGGTCGCGAGCATAAGGCGCTCTTCCACGATCACGGTAACGCGGTTGTTCGTGCGGTCATCGTGGTCACCAGTCACGACCTCGACGCGCACGCCGTCACCCTGCTTGGTAACGACCGACGCGCCCGGACGGAACGCGCCCACGAGAACGGTGCCGGCGCTGACAGCCGTGGTAACGACGGTGTTAATGCCCCAAAGGTTCGGCTGCTGCGAATTAGCCGTGTTGCCATATGCGCCGTAGAAGTAGCCGCCGCCGTAATACTGAAGGTTGCTGTCCTTCGCAAGACGCAGAGCCTGATAATCGGTCGGGTTGATGACGATTGCATCGGCGTCGTAGTTCGTGGCGCTCTTGACGTTCATCATCGCCTTGAACACGTCATCGGCGCTCAGCGCAGAGCCAGCAGGGGAGAGCGTCTGGATGCCCGACGTTGCAAGAAGCGTGGTCATCAGGTAGCTCTCGATGGCCTGGTCAAGTTCGAACAGGCCGCGATTGTCGATGCTGGACTTGAGGAATGCGTTATCCTCAATCAGCTCATCAGTCTCGTAGTACCAGCCAGCGATCTTTTGCAGGCTCGCCGTCTTCGGCTCATAGGGAACGTGGAACTGCGGCTTCTGCGCGTTCTCGGCAACGGTGGTCGGTGCGCCCTCGGTCGCTCCAAGCACGAAATACTTGAGCGACGTACCAGAAATAGACTCAGCGCCGAACAGCGAACGAATCGCAAGGTTGCGCTGCGAAACAACGTCCACAACGTTCTGGTCAAGGTATTCAATCGGCGTGGAGGTGTGTGCGCTGGTCGCGGCCTTGAAACCGTAGTTTGTGCCAGCAGACTTGGCATCACCTGCACGCAGCGCATCGAGGACGAGGTTCTTAACGGCGAAATCGCCCAGCGTCTTGCAAACCTCGATGCCCTTAACGTCACGCTCTGCGCCCTTGAACGAATCGAGGATGGCCGACTTCTCGGCGATAACGGCCTGACGCGACTTCTCGGCATCGATAGCGGCCTTGATTTCGTTGATTTCCTCGACAGTCTCTGCGGCTTCGAGCTGCCCCATCAGTTCGTTCATCTTCTCCATAATGATTCTCCTTAGATCATTGCTTTGATTGCATTGCGGTATGCGTCCACGAACTCCGCCTGCGACTTCTGGCCCTCGTCGTTCGACTCGCCATCTGTCACTTCGTCTGTCTCGTCGGACTCGTCATCGGCCAAAAGGCCGTTAACGACTGATTGGATTTGCGACGCCAAATCTGCGATACTGCGCAGCTCGTCGGCGTCCTTGGCCGAATTTCGACGGCCTGCTTTGATTTCGGCTGCTGCCTGCTTCATCAGCTCGGCAGCGTCCACCGCTTTGATTTCCTCGACGGTCGCGTGCTGGTTCGCGGGAATCTGAACAAGCGACACTTCGAAGATTTCAAGTTCACGCAGCTCGTTTGCTTTCACGCCGTTTTCAAGCGTGGTAGCGCCCTGGTCGATGATTTCGAACGCGAAGCTGAACTGGTAGACGCGCCCTTCCTGCACGAGCTTGCGCACGTATTGCGCTTTCTCGTTGTCGGCGTCGAACTCGGCTTCGATGAACAGGCCGCGCTCGTCCTCGTAGGCGTCCACCACGCGCCCGATATTCGATTGCGGGTCGTTCGTGTCATGACCCCACAAAAGCGGGATGTACTTTCCTTGTTCGTTGAGCGACTTCCAGCGTTCAAGCGATTTCGCGAACGCGCCAACGGCTACCACATCGCCGTATGCGTCAGGGTCGCGGTCGAACGTGGACGCATAGCCTTTAACGGTGCCGCCGTCCTCTTTAAGCTCTGACTTGATGCAGGCTTTTGTCTGATGCATTACCTAGCTCCTTTCGGGCATTAAAAAAGCCGCTCGATGGCGGCTGTACGGAAAAGGGACGTTTTAGAGACGTTTTAGTTACGGTATGTAAATCTCAACCTGACACTGGCAATTGCACGATTCCTCGGGAGTCAGCACTTGGTCACCAGGGAACTTCGCGCCGTTGCTGAATTCATCGTCATACGGCACGGTCTCGCCGTCCATCGCGGCATGTTCGGCGCGTGGATTGCCGGACGTGACTATCCACGTCTTCATCATCTGCCGTCCACCGCCGCGCTGCCTGCAAGCTTCGAGGATTGCGAAACCAGCAACAGCCGTGGCGAACGATCGAGCCGACGTATCCGCACGTTGCGTCTCGGCTTTCTCAAAAACGCCGTCAACGGTTGCGCCTAGCGCGTCCTCGTCCTCGAAATCGCCGTCGATGGCTGCTTTCAGTTGGCGGTACGTGACGTTGTTGATGGCCTGCGACTTTCCACGTGCCATCGCCTTGATGTATTCCTCGATGCGGTCGGAATCGAACTCGCCGCGCAAGTTCGCATCGTCCACCGCTTGCCTGCCGCGCCTTGTGGCCTGCCGTTGGAATATCGGCGTCAGGTCATCGGCTAACTCTCGATCCCATCGCTCGGCGTTCCACCAGTCGGCGTAATCCTTCTTTGCTATCCGCTGACTGACGGAACGCGCTTGGCGCTTGAAGAACTTTCGGAGAGTGGACGCGATTTCCTTTGCATCGTCATCGTCAGGTTTCGACTTTATGCGGATGCCGTCTGTGGCCTTAGAGTGGACAACGGCGGCGTTGTAGCCGCTTTCTACGCCGTCCACGTCGTTCGGTGCTGCTTGTCCACCTGTTATCACATTGAGCGGCGTCACTAGCTCATCACCGCCGTCAATCGCTGGCAAATTCAGCATCGCGCGTGCTTCGTTGCGCGTCATCCACGGAGCGCCGACGCTTGACTGCATGACCTGTGCTCGCTCTTCAAACGAGCCTTGCAGCTTAGCGTCAAGGTCGAACTCGCAATAGTGCGTGTTGTCCAACCCTAAGCGCGGCACGAGGAAAGCGTTAATGCGCTCTTCGAGCATGTCAAGCAAAGGCGCTAGTGTGTCGCTGTAAAGCGCTCTCGCGTTGTCTTTGGCGCTTGCGTATGTCTGCGCGTCCGTATGGTATATAAGACCTGGGTTAACGTGGTACACCGCGCAAACGTCCTCACGGCTTAGCCTTGTAGCTTCTACCCATTGGGCTTCACGGGCGTTAAAACCCGTTTGCTCTAGTCTCATGCCGTCTTCGAGCAATGGCGTGCCGCCCGTGTCGGTTCCGTCCTCGTCTGAGAATTTGGCTTTCCAAGATTTAGCGAACCGCTCACGCGCACCCTCGCCCCACGGGGTATCAGCAGGGCGTGAGATCCATTGCGTAACCCTGCCGCCGTTCTTCCAAACCCCATTGCGGAAATTCCACGCGCTAATCTGTTCGGAAAGAATCTGCTTCAACGCTTCAATCCTGCTAGAACTGGATGCGGTTCCGTAAGGTGACCAACCTACGAAACGGAGGTAATCATCCGTCTTTAACTCGGTCTCGCCGCCATACGGAGTCCTCACTTTGATGTAATCAACTTCCAGCCCGTCGCGTGTCTTGGGCGATAACCAATCATGCGGAATCACGGCAACCGTCCACCCGCTAGGCGTGTTCGCGGGAACGGTCAGCCACACCGCATCATCATGGAGCAGGTATTCGCTCACGGTAGCGCGAATCAGCTCATGTCCAGTTGTCCACTCATTAGGATTCTTCAACAACTGAGCAATGGCAGAATCGCGGTCGCGTTCGCGTCCTCCGTCCGATTGGCGAACGTAGCATTTAAGCGGCAAACCCGCGACGTTATCAGCGAGGAACGAAATCACCGAGCGCAACGCTGGCTGAGTCTCGTACAGCTTCGATGCACTCATGCCCTTAACGTATTCGCCCGTGATGTAAACGGTCTGTTCGACTCTGTACACGGGTCGCAGCTTATCTAGAATGCCCAACTTCGCACCTCCTTAGAGAATCAGCAAATCGGCGCCATCGTCGTAGGCGCTTCGCTTAACTTTCTCAACCGACGTAGCCGCGCCTAACGCCATCGTGCAGGCCACCAATGGTGAAATGTCTTCGAGTGATTTCTTCCTGTCCCACGCCCACGCGCCGTCGCCAAGTGGTCGAGTTGCGGCAATGTTCGCTGCCAAATCCAATGCAGGCTGTGGTCGGTGGTAAACAGGCACGCTGTCAGATTCGTTATCTTCATCGCACGCGGCTACAGCGTCCCACATGCGGCCACACCATCCGGCAACGTCGGCACCTTGGCATGGCACAATGTCAACTCCGTCAACGGCATCGATAATGTCAGCGAGTGCCGCGACGGGTGAGCCTTTAACTTGCAACGCGACGCGCATACCGTGATATTTCGGCGCACGTTCCGCAAACCAGTTTTGCAGCCATCCGACACCAGGCCGATACTCAATCAACTCGACGTGATACGTCCTGTCAGCACGCAAGCCGCATACGGCTATGCTCGAACGGTTGCGGTCATCGCTCACGTCAACGCCGAACCAAAGCGCGGAATCAGGCGCTATGCTTGATTTCTCATCTTGTCCGCTCTCCCATGCGCCAATCGGGAACGGCGGTGTCACCGCTGCTGTCACCCATTGGCATAAGCATTCGGTCTTGAACACATCTTCGGGGTCATCTGCGCACGCTGAACGTATCGCACGCTCGGTGATCGTGTAACCAAGCGACGGGTTAGCCTGCGCCCATGCGCGTTTATCGGTTATAGGCAAATCGGGCGACGCGCTCCATTCGAAGATTCCAAGCGCGGTATCGTCTAGCAAATCCTCGGCATCATCATCTGCTGGAATCTGAGCATCACCAGTGGCGGCGATTATGCCGTCAGGGTCGCCCAAAAGCCTGTGCGCCTGCATCCTCAGATGACGTAGAACAACACTAGTGCCATCACCAGCGTTCGAAATGCACCAGAGTAACGACGATTCACGGGCTATTCCCGTTTTACTAAGTGCGCTGTATGCTTCCCATGTCTGATGCTCTCGCAGCTCGTCTAGTAAAACGAGATCAGCAGATTTACCACGGCCAGCCTTGCGGGTGGATGCACGCACGCGATAATCACGTCCACCGCGTAACTGCAAACGTTTCGCGCCGTTCGTGCGCCATATGTGCGCGATTTCCTCGCGTAGCTCGTCATTCGCTTCTGCGATATCCACGCACATCGCCCATGTATCTTCGGCTTGCTCCAAGTCTTGAGCCGTGCCGATTACCAAACCGCTTCGAAGCGCGTACAAGAAGAACAGCGACAAGATAGCGCCCATCGTCGTTTTGCCGTTTTGACGGCCAACCAATACAACGACCGTGCGGAATCTCAGCATCCACGAACCATCTGGTTTGTCGATGACTTCGAGCGAGTGGATGAATAACCACTTCTGCCAAGGATGCAGCTTAATTCCAAGCACATTCTCTGAGAAATTGATTACCTCGTAACCAAGCGTCGTGTCCGGCGTTAGCTCTCGCAACGGTGGCGTGTAGATGCGCGGTTCTTCGCAACCTACCAGCCTAGCCATTTACGGCCTTCGCGAACTTGGCCGATGACGTGAAAGCGGCCATCTTCTTCTGAGGTTTCGCTGGCTCTTCTGCTTTCGCGCCCTGGTCAGATTGTCCGAGGTAGTTTTTGCCCAGGAATATGAGCATCGTCTTATCGCCATCAAGTGCAAGCTGAAATTGAGCACGACGCAATGACGCTTTTCCAGTAGCGCTGAAATATTCGAACGCTTCACCCCATGTCGGCATATCCTCGAAATTTTCAGCAATAAGTTTATCCAGTGTTTTTGGGTCAATGCTCATGACAGAGCAAACCTCGCTCTTCGTGCACATAATCCCGCATAGCTTTACGAATTGCTGCACGTCCTCTTCTGTCCACGTCTTGCGCGGTCTACCTGCCATGATTCACCCCCTAAAACGGAATATTGCTGTAATGGTCGCTCAGCACTTGTGAGCCGCTACGTCTATCGCGTCCACGTCTGCTGCCGCCGCTGCTTCTACGTCCGCGTGCGCTGCTGCCACGTCCGCTGCCGCCGCCGCGTGAACCTCCACCGCCGCCGCTGCTACCGCTTGCCATAACTGACCACCCCTAACGCCTTTAATTCGACTGTTGTTTTCGTTCACGATGTTGTAAACGTCGATGATCTTCTTTGTGAAACCGTCTACGAAATCAAACAACTCGCGACTTGGGCTTATGTGAACCTGTTCGACGTTTCGGCTGCTCCGCAAATTTGCGCTACCTTGAATAGTTAGGAAATTGCCGTTTTGCGTCTCGATGCACCATGTTTTGCAGTGAACCGCAGCAACGCCGACGTTCAATTCAAGTCCGGCAATCATCAACTCATCGAACAGGTAATCGACTAAACCTCCCGCCTTGCGCTCATGCGCAAACCAGTAGTCAGAAACGACTAAATCCAAACGTTCGACGTTTTGCCATTCAATGATGTTGCGTATGCTGTCTATGTTTTCATCGTTTAAACTCAGCGTCATGAGCGACATTCGCTTAACGCTCAGCATTCCGAGATCAACCAGAGCTTCCACGAAATCCCCGAACACGAAATTGCCGCTAACGAATGCAAATGTCTCGGTTTCGTTATCGAGCCGCAATTGCTCGGCGAAATCTAGTGCATACTCATAGCACACAACTTGCGGCTTCATCACTTTTGGCCGCACGTATATTTCTTGTTCGGTTGGTTCCCTCTTCGTCCACGTAATCGAACAGCTCAGAATCGAACTCGATATCGCCTAAACCGAAATCAAAAGACGGCAAATCGGACACATAGACCTCTTTTTGTGTCGGAGGGATAAATCAT
>Ga0326512_10001790_pt1 | contig 16233 bp, 31 predicted proteins | sample 1_2617_0518_D_FD_203652 | JGI IMG/M metagenome (GOLD analysis project Ga0326512, IMG submission 203652) | Bovine rumen microbial communities from UC Davis, California, United States - 1_2617_0518 | ecosystem: Host-associated > Mammals > Digestive system > Stomach > Rumen | place: USA... | reverse complement strand
CATTCGTCACCTTTTCAAAATTATCCGTCCGACCCGGGGGGGATCACTCGCGCCCCGCCGTCGCGCGGCGGACGCCGCCCTTCTCCGGATGCCGCTTGTTGTGGCACGCCTCGCAGAGCGATATCAGATTATCCGGATTCCATTGCAGCTCCGGCCAGATCTCACGCGGTTTGATGTGATGCACGGCCTGAGCCGGAGTGTTCCGGCCATACCGTGCGCAGTTGCGGCAGAGAAACTTATCGCGCCGCATGATGCGAGCGCTCAGACGTCTCCATCGCTGGGTGTTATAAAAGCTGTCTATCATGATCTATATTATAATCTATTCATATTTTCCCCGCGGCTTCGATTTGTTTTCCCGCAAAAAAAGACGGCCGCGGACGATTAATCCGCGGCTATCATGCCGATTCTGACGGCGATCTCGCGCACATATAAATATTTTTGCTTCTTAAAATATGATATCGAGCACGGCAGATCATATCTCCTCTGCAGCCGCTCGAACGGCCATTCCCGCGACGATATGACGGAGAGCTGCACGGCTGTGATCATCCGCAGCCGTACCCGCTCCGACGCGACGTCCGACGCGATCACCTCCGTGCTCTCCGATACCGCCGTCCGGTACGGCTCGGCGTCGACGCCCTCGACGATCCCCGAGACGGCGCGGTAGATCCCGCGCGGCAGCCGGTGTATCATTCGTTCCCGCCCGGCCGACCGGAGCCGCGGACCGCGTGCCCGACGATGAGCACGCCGGCGGCGAAGCCCGCCATCAGAGCGGCGGCCGCGATCAGAATCACCTCGATGTATGTCATGTCGGCGCCTCCCTCCCCAGATACTCCAATATCCTCGCCTCGGCCTCGCCCGCGCCCTTGCAGACTATGGCGAGATTTCCCGCGTCGTTAAGCGCATCGATCATCGCCTTCTGGTTGTGCGACAGCACGCCGCGCTTGACGCGCTTGAGCTCGATGTAGAGCGCTCCGTACCCGCCGCGCGGCACCGGCAGACATATGTCCGGCACACCGGACAGCACGCCCGACGCCCTGAGATACACGCCCTCGCGCGGGCGACGGCTGCCGCCGTTCGGGATATGGTACATGATCGCGAGCTCCGGAATGTATGCCGACAGATGCCGCGCCCAGGAGAACAGCGCGATCTGCTCCTGCTCCTCCGTCGGGAGCACCACTGGACGGCTCAAAACGGCATATCCTCGTCCGGCACCGGATCCGGCTCAGGCTGCGGCTCTGCCTGCGTCTCCGGATTCTGAGCCGCGCCCAGCCTCGCGGCCAGCGCCTCCGCCTCGGCCTTGGTGTCGCAGAACTCAAGCTCTTCGGCTACGACGTCGACGCTCTTGCGCTTGATCTTGTTTTTGTCGACGTATTCCGACGTCTGCAGCCGCCCGGACACGATCACCGACGAGCCGGTGCGCAGGTATCGCCCCGCGTTCTCGGCGTTCGCGCCCCACGCCGTGACGCGGAAAAAGTCGGCCTTGTGGCGCCCGTCCTCGCCCTTGCGCCTCCGGTTGACGGCGAGATTGAAACTGCACACCGAGCCGCCATCCGGCGTCATCCTCACGTCCGGCATCGACGTCAGCCGCCCGCCGATCACGAGCTTGTTGATATTAACATTAGGCATTGTCCGCCACCTCCACATCTTTAGGATCGGCGAGCTCTATCACGTCTGACAGGCCGCCCTCGTCTCTTGCGCATAACAGCTCCGCCTGCAGGCGCTCGCCGCCGTACCGGTCGAGATACCAGCGCACGGCGCTGATGCGGTCGTACCGCCGACCGTGACACGTCACCGGCAGCCGCCGCCGCGCCGCCTGCTTCAGCTCATCCGTCGTCATGATCTCGCTCCTCGCGTATCCGACGCTTCTTCATGTCGGCGGCATATTTCGCGTCCCACCACCACTCCGACAAGAATTTATGCAGCGCGTAAAGAGCGCCGCATAACGCCACGCCCAGCAAATCGCCGAGCACGAGTGATATTATGATCTCCAGGCTCATCTCCCCGCCTCCTTCGCGCATTTCATCTTATCCCGCTCCTCGAGCACGTCGTGATCCGACCATGCGAAATACAGACAGCTGTTTTTCTCGGTGCATCTCATATCCGACATCTCCCAGCCTCCGGCGCCGCACCTCGGCGGCGATTTAGGCATCAGGTACCGGCACCACCGGCAGCTCTGCGCCACGTAACCGCTCATCTGTCTACCTCGATCAAAAGCGCGCATATGATTATCACCAGCACCGCCGCGGTGATCAGGCCGACCGTAAACGCTCCGATCATTTCCGTCCCTCCGTCGGCTCGGCGTACACCAGCCCGTCGCGGCCCTCCATCTCGGCCCTTACGTCGACGCCGTACTCGATTATCCGCTCGTGGACGAGCTGCTGATACGACATCGACAGCATCCTCCGTTTTTTCGCCGCGCTGAGCGGCTTTTTGTACTCGCCGATCTCGTAGCGCTCCCGGGCCTCGTCGTAGTCTGACATGATCCTGCGGATCACCCGGCGCAGCCGGTCCGGCCCGAAGCCGTACTCCCGGCGCAGCCCCCACAGAAATACCTCGAGCATCCCGATCATCAGCGGCTCGAGATTATCGTCGATCTGTTTTTGCGAGACCTCGACGATGGCGGCCTGAGTCCGCCGGTCGAACTGCTCCATGCCTCTTATTCTCGCCTTCATCGTGTCACCTCACGCCGGAGTAATCCGGCTTGCGTCCCTCGTCCTCGGCCCGCTCGTTCTCGGCGTCGATCTCGCGCAGCCGGCGCAGGTCGTCGGGCGTCAGGCCGCGGACATGTCTGCCGTCGACGATGCCGTCCATCATCTCCGACCGTCTGACGATCTGCACGCCGTATTTACGATTGCGGTACGAAGCGATCCAGCCCTTGACTTTCTGACGGCCGACGCCGACCTCCCGCGCGATATCCGCGATGTCCATGCCGGCAGCCGCCATAGCGTCGATCCTGTCGCCCAGCTCGGGCGAGATCTTACGCGGCCCGCTCATGTTGCACCTATCTGCCGGAGCGAGTTTTCGACGGCGGCCGCGAAAAACTCATCCGTGTCAAAGCTCTGTTTTCCGCCGCCGGTAACGCCGTCATATGTGTTATTCCATTCTTCGCCGTTGAGCCATGTAGCCGGGTGAGGCGTGTACTGCGCCTCACGGAAACGGCTGTCCCGCTCCATCTGCGTCCTGACGGCGGCGATCATCCTGTCCAGCAGCGCGTCGTCAGGCGCGATCCGCTCGAAGGCTCGCTCGGCCGCCTTCCTGGCCACCTTCCGCGGCCACACCTCCCACCACCGGGCGAAGCGCTCCGCCGCCGCGGCCTTGTCCTCGGCGGACTTTTTGAGCGTCTTCACGGCGCCGTCGACGACGGCCTCGGCCTCGGCGAGCCGCCTCTCGACGTCCGCCTCCTCGGCGCTGACCTGTATATCTGTATTAGTATTTGCTAATTTAGTATTTAATATATTAGTATTTAATTGCGTGCGGTTTTCCGCCTCTGGTTTATCCGCCTGTGGTTTTTCCACTTGTGGATTTTCCGCAACTGGATTAACCGCGTCAGGCTGATCAGATTCCGGCTCCGGCTCATGAGGCATCTCGTATATTGTGTACTCCCAGTCGGCGATCCTGCCGTCGTCCGACCGGATCGGGCGGCGGATCAGATACCCGGCGCCCTCGAGCTCGGTCAGAGCCGAGCGTACCGTCGTCATGCCGTCGCGACCGGCGGCTGCGAGCCCTACGGCGGAAAAATCCCACGCGTCCGGCAGGCTCAGAATGTACGACAGCAGTCCCTTGGCCTTCCAGCTCAGACGCGCGTCGCGGAGGTGATGATTGCACATCACGGTGTAGTTGTCGGTTTTATCGACCCTGTATATAGGCATAATTATCCCCTTGACAAAAATCGCATTATATGGTATAATCTTATTTGGCATATCGGCGGTGGTGCGCCGTGTGTGTCCCCTTGCGCCGGGCGTCTCGGAAACGTGACGCCCGGCTGTATTTTTATTTACCGAGAAGCCAGTCACGCACGGCATCGATGCTGACGTATATCGCCCGCCCGGAGCGGACGGCAGGCAGCCGCCCCTCCTTGACCGCGCGCCGGAGCATGTACGGCGTGACCGGCGTGTCCGGATCCTCCCGTCTGATCTCCTCGGCGGCGTCCTGCAGAGATCTCACACGCGGCAGTGTCCCCTCCCTGCGCCGCCCGGCTATTATATCGGCCGGAAGCGGCGGATTGTCACACGCCGGCAGCGGATTGATCATCATTCGTATCACCTCCGTCAGGCTCCGGCGCGGCCGACACGTCGGCAGCCTCAAGGGCCTCTATCACCGTCTCGAGATCGCTCTCGGTCAGGCTGCCAAAATCCTCGCCCGACACCCGCGCCGCGATCACCGGGCCGACGATGACGTCGGCGCCGTTGAGGACGTTGGGCTCGAGGCCCCGGAGCTTGCCCTCCTCATTGCAGATCAGCACGATACCCGGCACACCGTTGAGCGGCACCGTCTCGATGTACCCGCCGACGACGGCCTGATATCTCTCCAGCTCGTCCTCGATCCAGCGCAGCGTGAGCGGCTGCCCGGGCTGTTTAACTATTACTCTGATGCGTGTCATGTGTGTCCTCCCTTGTTTTGTCAATAATGTTCGGCGGTGATGATGCCGTCAGACGATTTCGCACGCGCCCTCATATTCGACGTGGTCGCCCTTGCCGTTGTCGAGCTGTATTCTGACCTCGATGGCGTTCCATACGCCGATGTCGAGCAGCTTGTCCAGCACGGCGTTGAGCCAGCCCCTGATCTTGATGTTTTCGACGTCGTCGTTTTGGTTCGGCGCCTCGATAAGATTCTCCGCCTGCTCCGGCGCGACGTCTGTTTTGGTGTCCATAATCTCGGCTCCCTTCTCCTCGACTTTTGCTTTCAGCACCCGATCCCATCTGTGGGAGATGGTGGTACACGGAATATTGATCTCTTCGGCAATTTTGTGCCACGACACGCCTTGCCGTCTGCGCTCGATGATGATGCCGTCGTATCGGCTCCAGTCATACGACTGCCACTGCTTTTTCGGCTTCTCCGGCTTATCGTAGGCGATCCGCTTCACCTCGTCCTCGGCGATCCCGGTCATTTCGGCGATGTTGGATATCGCCGATTTGGGGTCATTCGCGTTAAGCACCATCAGCCGGACGCTCTCGTTGTCAAACGCCATCGGCATAGCCTGTCACTCTCCTCATTATCTCTCAGATGTGCAGCATCCGCGATCCTCAGGTATGCCGAAATAGTATTTTTTCAGCCGGTCCTCGCCGACGGCTTTGATGCAGTTTTTTGCGTCGGCTTCGGTCGCGAAGCGAATCTCGCCGTATGATAAACATCTGCCGACAGATAACGGTTCCAGCTCGATTCTACCGTTGATGTATAATATGCGATATGGATCGTTCCATTTCCCGGCCCATTCGCGCATCTCGACGATGACCTTCAATCGTTCAGCGGCGAAAACGGCGGCTTCCTCGGTTAAAAATATGTTGCCGATTTCATGCTTCCCCAGATCAAACCGATTTGACGTCCATTTCGTCTCAGCTACCTCGCCCATATCAATAATGTAAAAATATGTCTGAACATATTCAGGATATGGTCTCGGATGCGGCGGCTGAGGGATATCATTTTTGTCATCGGCCTTTGCTTGTTTCAGCTCAATGAGTTGCCGCTCCAGATCGCGGATTTTGGCCTCGTATTCTAATTTTGTCATGGTTATATTTTTGGTTTCTCCAGAAATTCGCGCTTTTCCGGTATGCCGAAATAGTATTTTTTCAGCCTGTCCCTGCCGACGGCTTTTATGCAGTTTTCGGCGTCGGCTTCGGTCGCGAAGCGAATCTCGCCGTATGATATACATCTGCCCACAAATACCTTTTCCGGCTCGACTTTACCGTCGTTGTATAATATGCGATATGGATCGTTCAATTTTCCGGCCCATTCGCGCATCTCGGCGAGAACTTTCAGACGTTCGGCAGCAAATTCGGCGGCGTTTTCTGTCACAAATACGTTGCCGATGGCGAGCCGATCCGAATCCCATCCGGTATTCCACCACGCGTAGGAATAAGTATCGCCGTTATTTTCGGTGCAATAGTATCTCTCTCCCTGTTTCAGTTTCAGCCTCGGATGCGGCGGCTCCGGCAGAGCATCTTTGCTATCCCCGGCCTTGAGCGCCCGGAGCTCTTCCTCGACCGCGTACAGCTTGTCCTCGAGCTCCTGTATTTTTGCGTTATATTCTGTCATTACAAGGGCCCTCACCATCTGCCTGATCACATCTGATTTTAAAATCACCTGTTGCATAGAGCTCACACCTCTCGTCGTGCTCGGTCCGGACTCTGTCGCCGCGGTGATATGACCGGGAGCGCTCGACCATCGCACAATATCCGGCGCCTTGCAATCTATATTTTTTATCCCCGTCGAGTGTGTATATCTCGTCGAGCCATTTGCACCCGTGACAGTTTTGCGGCAGTACCATTATATCTATGTCACAGCCAAACTTTACCCGCGTCAAAGGGCTGATATTGTCGACTAAGTCGAATATGTCAGTCGTCATGCGGCGCATCTCCCGGAATCGTAACAAAAGCACCGTATAATTCCAGCATCATATCCAGCTTGCTCTCGTCCCTCGGGCCTATTTCTGCCGCTCTGTCGAGCGGACACCACCCGACGACGACGGATTTACAATCTCCCGCGAAACACTCCCCGTCCCATTCGGCTACGGAGATATTGTAATTGGCATCCAGCACGATGTATTTGCCGAGATTTTTCGGATCCTGATCGACGGTGATATCCAGTCTCGCTTTGATCCTGTGAGTCATGTCAGTCTTCATCAGGCGATACCTCCGGCTTATACGGCTCCGGCGGCGGAGCCCACGCGATGACCTGAGTGTACCCTTTGCCATAGGTATACCAGCCAAGCTCGCCGAGCCAATAATCCATACGGACAAAATATTTTCCCGGCGCATATACTGTGACAAGATATTCACCCGGTTTTTTCGGCGTACCTTCTGTCCACTTAATCTTCATACGGCGACACCTCCTCGAACGTGTACGTCTCTCCGGTATAGTCGTCAAACTCTCGCCGGAAATAATTGTGCCCGTCGCGGCTGCCGCGCCAATAATAATAGTCAGCCGGAATCACCCTGCCGGGATCCTGCCCGGTCTCGCGGCCGTCCGTCCAGCGGTCATAGACGTCAGCGGCGAGATCATAAGCCCATTCCTCTACCGGAAAATACACCCGATACCCGCCGAATTGATACGGCTGGGACAGCACGTCGACGACGTCGTCCGGCCAGCGGTCGTCGTCGACACGGTTTAGTACTACCCATACGCATGCAGCCTGCTCGGTCGTGCTCTCGACACCGCGCGCTTCACCGTACAGCATCCTGGCCAGAGCCTCGATGTCCTCGATCTCGTCCGCCGAATGCTGCCGCTCCGGGAGCGCCGGAGCGGCGTATGACGGCGTCAGCATGGCGGCGGCCAGAGCGGCGGCGATCATGCCGGTGATCTTGATCTTATCCATTTTCGCCCTCGATCTTTTGCTTCGGGTGGTGTTCGTTCCAGAATCTGACCATTTCCATAAATAGGTCATAATCTTCTTTGGTTTCAAAGTCGATTGTTATATAAGGTTCCTTCGCTTTGCTCCACGTTCCGCTTTCTTCATCGTACTCTAACTCGATGCCGATATCATCAATATCCATCCCTCACGCCCGCCTCCTCTCCACGCGGATATCATCGCCCATCCGCTCCAAAATCTCGCGGAAATGGTCGTTCTCGCGGCTGTACGCGAGACGGTCGCTGCATCTCTGCAGCGTTTTTTTCATGCGCGCCATGCTGCGCGCGGCGCCGGCGCGGGTAAAATGCCGCTCGGCGATGCGGTCCCCGCGGACGATGCACCACGGTCTGATCGTCATATCGCGCCCTCCATATTCTCCGGGTCGAAGCCGCATTTGGCGAGCGCTTGGCGCCACATCGCGATGGATGACATGATAAGATCGTGCGCGTCAAGATCGAGAATCTCATTTACGCCGATTAATTTAAGAACTCCGTTCGCCATCGCGAGGATCCCCCTTATCTCGTCGTCATTCGGCAGCCGCCCGTAACACGATTGCGTCGCTTTTATATACGACTCCATGGCGAAGCCGAAGCCTTCGATCACCCTGCCGATGGTTACCGAGTTTTCCTCGGCCTTTTTCCTGATGATTTTCGTCTCGTCGTCAGCCTGCCTCAGCAGCTCTTCGAGGTTGATTTTGTGCTCCATTGTGTCCTCCTGCTTATAGCATTTCCTTCGCCGCCCGGCCTGCGCGGTCGAGCTCGTCGCGCAGCGCGTCGATCCTCCCGGCCAGCTCGTCGAGCTCCGGGCGGATCCGAGCGATATACTCGTCGTACTCCTCAGCTGTAAAAAATCCGTCGTCCAGCATCCCGGCGATCTCGCCGGTCATCCGGGCGGCGCCGCGCAGGGCGCTCGTCAGGCGCATCACGGCGCCCTCGGGCGTCACGTCCGGCTGCTGCGGGCGGCTGCCGAGCGGGCAGACGTTTGCGCAATACCACGCCCGGAGCTCGGGCGCGTTGTAGGCGTCGGCCAGGATGGCCACGACGTCGGATCCGGGCGTCCTGAGGCCGAGCTCATATGATTTAAGGCAGTCGGCCGATACCGTAACCAGCTCCTCCGACGCCGAAAGGCGGTTGGCAAAGGCGGGGTTATACTCCGCCGCCCGGAGCCGCGCCCGGGTGAATACATTTTCGCGGGTGGCTTTTGAATAGGTGCGCATTGGTGGTCCTCCTTGCGTTTTTTTTAAACGGCTTTTTGGTTTTGGCTGCGGCAGCTCAGGATATCGTCCACGCTGACGCCGTACAGCCGTGCCAGAAACGGCGTGACGTCGATGCCGGGGCTGCTGCTCCCGACCTCCCAGCGCGAGACGGCGGCCTGCGATATATTCAGCCGCTCGGCCACCTCACGCTGCCGGAGACCGGCGCGGAGCCGGTAAAGTTTGATCTGGGTCATTTTACACCTCTTTTACTCCATTTTGGTGTACAGCGTGGATATTATACCACATCATAACGATGTTGTCAAGAGCTTTTAGTTGTTTTGAGTTGTTATTTTACACGGATTATGATATAATATAACTGATTATTAATTATAACAACAAAATATGTACGTTACCCCCCCCCCCTGTTAATTTTTTGTTAACATGATAAACGATTTTCCGGCGCGTCTCCGGCAATTTCGTCAAGAGGCCGGTATGACACAGCTCGAGACGGCGAAGCGGCTGTACATCGCGCAAAATACATACTCAAAATATGAGCTTGGCCGGACCTCGCCGAATCCGGACACGCTCAAACGGATCGCCGAGATTTTCGGATGCTCCGTCGCCGATCTCGTCGGCGAGGATCCTCCGCCCGCCGCGGCTCCGGCCGACGCTCTGGTGCTGACGCCCCAGGAGCGAGAGCTGGTGGAGATCTACCGGCGGCTCGATCTCAAAAAGCAGGCCCGGCTGATCGACGCGCTGCTGTCGCTGGAGGCCGAGCCATGAGCATACTGCTCTATATACTCGGCGCCGTCTGCATCTTCGGCGGACCGATGGCTGTGATCATGTCCGGACCTCCCTGGCTGCTGCTGTCGGTGCCGGTCGGCATCGCTCTGACCGCGGCCGGGATCGTCCGATACTGCCGGCAGCATCCGCTGCCGGATGAGCGGGATATTTATATCCCTGCCGCCCCGGCGCGCGAAGCGCCGGCCGAGAGAAAAATGAACGATGAAAAAATGAGCCTCAAGGAGGATATCAGGATGGACAAAAATACGGAAAAAGCCGAAGCCGCCGCGCCGGAAACATCTGATACCGACGTGTATCTGGGGCAGATATTAAAACGCCTCGAAAAAATCGAGTTTGAGACGAGGGAGACGCGGAGGCAGACGACGATCACCGCGGAGGCGGTTAAACTGATGATACTGTTAGCCGTAATCGCCGGGATCGTCGGCGTCGTGTCCGGGCTCGCCGCGGCGGCTGATCCTGAGATGGGGATGGTGGTCCTCGGCCTCGGCGCGTTGGTCTGGGTGATCGTGCTGATCAACGGGTATCATGATCTCGGCAAAATCATGTGAGTTTTCGCGGTGTGAAATTTCTCATCCGAAAACTTGCACGGTAGGAAAGTCAAAATAAAAAAAACCCCCCGGATCGGGGAGTTATATTTTTTTGGCGCCTGGGCATTATTTGGGCATTAACAGCGCTCCACGGCAGTATATTACAGTGATTTTGAGGGAGTGGCGGAGCGCCTTAACAGCAGATGACAGGCGGGATCAGACGATGATAGTGCATGCGGGTTTATCGGATGTGCATTTTTATATAAAATTTTCAAAATCATCTGTTAATCTTTTATGCAGTATTAAATCCGCCTATTATGCGCTGTCCCGGGTGCCAGGCGAGCCCCGTGCCCGACGCCCGGATGACGCCGGGCATTATCTGGGCATTATCCGATGCGGATGCCCAAATCGTCCTCAGCGATCCGCTCGAAGACGTCGGCGGCGGCGCGGTCGGCCTCATCGACGACATGCAGATATCGGTTTGTCGTGGTGATGCTGGTATGGCCAAGGCGGGCGCTTACGCTTTTGACGTTTGCGCCGGCGGAGAGCAGCAGCGTCGCCGATGTGTGACGCAGGGCGTGAAATTTGATTTGAGGCAGGCCGTGACGCCGGAGAAATCCGCGCCACCACGCCGAGATATACGCCGGCGGTCGGATCATACCGTTTTTATAGCTCAGGAGCACGCCGGGATCGTGCCAGAATCCGCCCATAAATAGTATATCCTTGAGTTGCACGTCATACCATGCTCGGAGCATGTCGATAATGTACGGCGGCACGGCGATCAGACGTCGGCTCGAGCGCGTCTTGGGATCCTTATACGCCGCGTCGGATCCGTGCAGCGCGTATGCCGAGCGGCTGACGCTGATCACGCCGTCAGCAAAATTGACATCCTCCCAGCGCAGGCCGGACAGCTCGCCGGCGCGGCAGCCGGTGACGATGGCCAGATGTACCAGCAGCCGGTTGTCCGGTGTCTCCTCCTCCAGCAGATCTATGATGTCGGCCAGCTCGTCGCGGCTGAGGATCTGCACGTCCGACGTGCGCTGCGACGGATAGACGATTCGTCCGTTCGCGGCAGGATTTTCGGCGATCACGCCCTCGCGGACAGCTGATGCCAGGATCGCTCGCAAGACAATCATGTATGTTTTTATCGTTGTGCCCCTTATGGTCCCCCTGGCTGACAGCCGACGGACGGTATCCTGTATCACCGTCGTCCTGATCTCCCTCATACGGAGATTGCCGAGCGATGGCAATATGTACGTATCGAGTGCCTGTTTGTAGTTGCGGATCGTCATCGGTGACAGCCGCGTCTCCGCGGTGGCCATATATTTTTCGGCGTATTCCGACAGGCGTATGCCGTCATCGGTGCCGAGGCCGCCGTCGATCCGGGCCTCAAACTCATATGCGGCCTTTTTAAGCTCTTTCTCGACCTGCCGGGCATTGAGACCGGGAGGCGGCGTCCACGTCGTGGATTTTGTAATTTGGCGGCCCTCCGGCGTGTAGCCGCATGATACTCTGATACGGTAGCCGCTGCCGCGCTTTTCGATGTGCGCCATTTTTTGTGTCCTCCTTGCGGTTATATTTTGTTATATTTTATCACTTTTTTTAAAAAACATTAAGCGGCTCAGACACACCGAAAAAGTAAAAAAGGCCGCAGCGCGGCCTCTTTTTGTTGGTAATACGTTATCCGAGATATCTCTCGATCAGCTCGTCGATGATCGCTCCGCCGGATTTACCGGTCTCGGACATCGCCCGGCGGATGCGCTCGGCGTATGTACTATGCACAAACTCAATAAAAAGATATCCCCCGGCATAATGCCGGGGGATATCTGAATCCGCGCCTTACCTGCGCTCGTCGATCATGCTCTGGATCGACTGCGCGGTCCGGCCGTCCGGAGCCTTCTCCTTGAGCGCCTGCAGATGACGCAGGAACTCGTCGTCGCTGCCGCGGCTGCGTCCGCGGTCATAACCGCGCTGGTCTCCCTGCTGGTAGCCGTAGCTGCCGCCGGTACCGACGTAGGTACGGCCATACCCGCCGGAGCTGCCGCGGTCGTAGCCCTCCATGGCCAGCACGGTCGAGGCGGATTTGATCGAGTGCAGCAGCTTATCGACCGCGTCGAGGCACGACTCGCCGTCCGTCAGGGCGACGACATGGGACCGTCCGCACAGCACGTATCTGCCGTATGGATGATCCGCGGCAAAATCGGCGACAGTGTAGCAGTCGGGGCAGGTATCCGGGATAGCGCCGCGGATCCAGCCGAGAGATCTCAGATATCCGCCCCATACATCATTTGCGTCAGGCATGTTTCCATCCTCGCACCCGGAGACGGCCAAAGCGAGATATACCGCACGCCAGCTCCGGCCTGTCGCCTCGGCCAGAGCCCGGACGACGCAGTCGTCGACCTCGCGTCCGCGGGGGTTACTGTTGGTCCTTATCCACATCTTCAGCATGCGCCGCGTCGGCGAATCCTTCCGCGAGGATGTACGCGATCAGGACACCGGCGGCGGAGATTATCGCGGTCACCTGCGTCGAGACCGCCTCCGACGCCCCGACAAACGCCATCACGGCCGCGGCGAAGCCGCCGACCGCCGCCCAGAATTTCCGCGAGCTGAGTTTGCGTTTCCAGTCGATTTTCATGATTGACCTCCCTTGATCTTGATATATATTTTGCGCCACAGATCCGCGGCGTATTTGTAGGCGTCGAGATAATCCCGCGTCTGCTGCTCGAGGCCGCAGATCCGACATACCTCCGCCGCGCAGTCGAGCTGCGGAGGCGTCGGCATGCTGCATATGCCGACGGCATTCGGGATGCCGAGATAGTCTGCCGGATTGATAGCCGTCATCGGATCCCGGATCTCGAAATGCAGATGAGGCCCGGTGCTGTACCCGGTGCTGCCCATGATGCCGATGCGGTCGCCGGCGCGGACGATCTCACCCACCTCGACGGATCTCCCCGCAAGGTGGCAATAATACGCGATCTTCGCGTCGTCCTGCTGGACGGCGACATAATTGCCCCACTGCCACGTCAGGTCGGTCTCGCTGTACAGCGCAATCCGCGAGCGGATGACCTTGCCGCCCATCACGGCGGTGACGATCCTCTCCGGCGACAGATCCACGAGATCGATCCCGGCATGATAGCCGCCCAGATCCGGGCGGCTGCCATACGGCGAGCTCACCCGGAAGGAGCCGGACGCAAACGGGCTGTATTTAGGCATCTTTGTCCTCCGGCTCGGTCGGCAGCGCGAGGAAACGGTGCCGGATGTCGTCCATCACGCCGTTGGCTCCGAGCGCGTGGTACTGCGCCCAGAGGTTTTCAAAATTTTCCCGGGCGTATATCGGCGCGTGGCCCTTATCTAAGTAATGGTTATACATGTCGATCATCTCGGCGCGCAGGAGCGCCTGCACGCCCCGGCGCACGCCCTTGATCTGCGCCATCATATACTTCCCGCCGGCGATCACGGCCGCCAGCACCGCGGCCGGAATCCCGAAGAGCTTGAGCAGCTCGATGATTGTCACTTCTGTCCTTTCCGTCCGGGATCGCCGGGCGATATGGTCTATGGCTCCCGGAATCGAACCGGAATTTAAGCCCTGCTCACCGCAGAGAACCAGGCACCGCAGTTGATTTATAGGGTCGAATTTCAATTAATGTGTAGGCAGGGATTTGCACCCTACATGATTCATTCTTGCCGGAAGTTTTGAATCATAGACTCCACCTACTGGTGGTTAGATTGTGTCTACCTATTCCACCACTACATCATTATAATTGCGGAAAAACACACTCGTGCGTTTTCCGTGCGTTCGTTTAATAAGCCCCGGTCAGGGGCGAAGCTAAGTCAGCGGAAACTCGTTTCCGACCACAGTAGCATCACCCCTTTCCTCACTTATTTAAAGTATTTTTTTACTCACTCCACATCAAACGGAGCCTGCCAGTTTTCCGTTTTCGGCGTCTCCCCGCCGGAGACTTTCCAGACGTTCAGCCGGTTCGCCTCGCGGTCGATCAAACCGAAATGCACGACTGGCGTCGCCTGAGAAAATCTGTCGTACGCCGTCACGAGCAGCCCTCCGGCGCGGTCGACCAGATCTACGTGCGTATGTCCGGCGAGAGCGCAGAGGATTTTGTCATTGCAGCCGCTGAAATCATACGGGATCACCTCGCTGTTGACCGTGATCTCGCCTGCCGCTTTTGCTTTTCTCGCACCAAAAACGGCCGCCGAATACGCCTTGCCGTATGCGATATAACTCAGATCGGACGCCGCGCTCGCTCCTGTGATAGGATTGTAGCAAACATCACTGTACCAGATGAGCGGCACATGAGATACAATCACGATATCATACCCGCAGTCGGTAGACAGCTCGTCGATGATCCATTTCCAGTGCTCGGCGTTTATGAAGTAATATAACGGCCCCTTGCTGCCGCTGTCTCTGTCGTTATAGTCCCAGCCTCCGACGACGAGATATCTTACATGATACTGGTCGTCGTATATGACCATGTTGCCGCTGTTGTCAGCATATCTCACCGTGCGGAGACCGACGGTCTTAAAATAGGGGTTGATGTATTTAAGATTTGGAATCACAACATTCGACGAAGAGCCGGAAGCCGTGTACCATGTGTCGTGATTGCCGAACACGTTGATCTGCTTGTCCTTTGGGATCGACGCCACGGTAAGCAGCGCGTTTTCCAGCTCCTGATTACGCATCAGCGGATCGGTCGTCACGGTGCTGTCTGACCAATGGTCGAGCACGGTATCGCCGAGATTGAATACGGCGGAAATCTGATCCCAGTTGGCACAGTAGTCTATCAGATCAAATATCCATTTCCGCGAGGTCGTCAACATGGCGTGCTGATCTGTATGCAGTACAAACGGGATTTTTTTTGCATCCCCGGCGTAATCCGTCATCCATGCCGTCATCGCGCCTGTGATCTGATCGGCAAACGCAGTGTCCGCTCCGAGAGCTCTGTATGTATCCTCGGTCGCCGTATAGCCCAAAACCGTCGCCTTGACGGGTTTTGTCTCCGTCGCGCTGCTGTCGACGTATTTTTTTGTGTCCGCCTGATAGTCGAGTTTGAGAGTACCGGCTGAGACCGTAAACGTGTTGACTCCGATCCCGGTCTCGACATCGTTCGCGGACAGAGTGTATCTGTGGATCGTCTCCGCGCCTGTGTCGGTGTAAAGCTGTGTCAGCTCCCCGGTGATAAAATCATAAGTGCCGCCGTAAAATCCCGGCGCCACGTCAGCCCAGTCCGCCGTATATACCGCGTTTTTCGGCGGCGTGAATTCGTCTATCCCGACGACGCCCTCGAATATGCCGCTCTCGTCGTATTTGATCGTGGTAGTTCCGGCGTTATTCATTCCCTCCCACTGTAATACGCTCTTGTTCGCGTTTGTGACGAGACGGGCAGTCGAATACTCATTGACGATGCTTAAAGATTTGGCGACGTTGACAGTAGTATTGTCGGTGTATCTGATCCGTGTGTTGCTGCTTTCTGCGGTGTTGTTTTTGGCAAACGTCAGCAGCATTGTGTATTGTGTCGACGGCTTGAAATCCGAGAATAGTATTTTCCCCGCGGCTGACGGGGCGCTGAACCTGACAGTTTTAGCGTCGGTATTGATCACGGCGTTGGTGATCGCCGCCTTAATGCCGTTCGCCATGTCTATTCCGCCGAATATGTTCGCAGTTTTCTGCGTCAATGTTACGCCGGTATATCCCTCCGCGTTGTACGGAAGAGTTACGAGAGCGCTGCGCACCGGGGCGTCGAGAGCGCCGTCGGTGATGCGGACGGTGTCATATGATCCGGGAGTCGTGCGATACACGGCGGCGGCTTTTTTGGGGACAGTGTTTTCGAGCTCATTTATGGCGACGGTCAGCATTTCGCCGTAGTAGGACGGATCGTCTGCAATCTTGCCGTTGAGTATCATCTTCGTGCTCCCGCCCGGAGCGACGATGACCGCGTTTGTCAGCACCGCCGAAACCTCACTGTGCGAGATGATCGTCCCGGCGTCGTCGATAAAGCACCACGCGAGAGGACGTACCCCGCCTGACAGATTTACGGTAAATCTATCTCCCGGAGCGACGGATAAAACTGAGTATTTCCACGACGCGTCGTCAGCGGCAGCCGTGACATCGACCGGGGATGTGTTGCAGG
>Ga0326512_10001789_pt1 | contig 16238 bp, 12 predicted proteins | sample 1_2617_0518_D_FD_203652 | JGI IMG/M metagenome (GOLD analysis project Ga0326512, IMG submission 203652) | Bovine rumen microbial communities from UC Davis, California, United States - 1_2617_0518 | ecosystem: Host-associated > Mammals > Digestive system > Stomach > Rumen | place: USA... | reverse complement strand
TCACTCTGCTCAATGGTCTTAAGAGTTACTTCTTTCATAATTAGTAATATTACGATCGGTTAGTTTCGCGCTGCAAAGGTATGAAAAATAAGCGGAAAATATTCACTTTTAAGTGAAATTTCGCCAAACTTTAACATTTTTCTTCTAAATCAGCACAAATTTAACGCGAAATGCAAACTATTAGTGTGGGCTGCGCAGCCGATAAGAAACTCAACGCGTCGTCCCGCGATACCAAAACACAGGAGAAGTCGTCGGTTTCTGCGACTTCGAGTTTGCATCCCCCTATGTAGGGGGCTTGGGGGTAACAGTCTTCTTTGGTTCTTTTTCTTCTGCTGTCAGAAGAAATGAAATCGTTTCTTTAGTACGCTTCGCTCGCGAAGAACAAATCCTTTTTGCTTCTTTTTGAAAAGAAGAAGAACATATCTTATATTCCACCTCTCATCTTGCGTCATAACCTATTCTCCAATCCTCTTCACTTAAGAATTCTTTCCCAAACATATTCTCCATTGATGCAGGAATCATCATTTCAAATGCCTTATTGGGTCCATTCTGAGGCCTTGGCGTATCCAAATAGTTCTTCCATTCTGCACTCTCTGGAGCATCTGGGTTCAATATCAGAATCATTGTCTGCTCCAATCCAATCCTCCCCAAATTCCGATAATCATGATGATTCCTGATACCAGTTATCTGCTCGTGGTCTTTCCCTTCCATGGGGTCATGTTCAAACCATGGCTTACGGCGTATCAACTTTGCCATCTTAGCACCAGTCTCCGCATTCCATTTCTCTATTATTTCCTTTTGTTCCTCTTCTGTAAACAACACATCAGGCTCATGGGCATCGAACTTGACTCCCCTAGCCCGCAAGGCTTTAATCATCTTTGTTCTAGAAAATCCATTAGGCTTATACAGATCAAATGTCTGTCCAAACACACGAAAAGAGAACCTATCCTGAGCAGCGATGTCCTTTGCTTTTCCAATAATAACATCCTTTACCCACAGCAATTCGCCTTTCTTAAACATGTCATAATAATGCTTGGAATCCTCGCAAGTGAAAGAAAATCTGTACATCCAGCTCTTGGTACTTTTCCCTTTCTCAATATGTAGAGCATAACCTTGTTGAACTCCCGGTCGTTCAAAAGGTTGCAGGCCAATCGGCTTTATGCTACCCGACATAAACCTATCGAAGCGAGAATTGGGACTTGGCTCATTGTCAAATATCGGATTAAACAAATACAGCACAGCCTCATGTTCTTTCCCGTCATCATAATAAGAATAGCTGTCGTTATCTTTGTCATAAATACACGTAGCGAAGAACAGAGCCACATCCAAACTACTTGTAAGATCCAGAACAGCAGTCTTTAGTCCATAATGTTGCGCCAAACCTTCTACATCTACATAGAAGTCATGCCTTCTAAAAAAGTGATGGACAACAGGATGGGAATCCAATAGTCTTCCAAACACAACCAACCTCATTCGCTCCAAAAACACATCCACTTCCGAAGGATTACCTCTATACAAAGTAGGCACACATGGAGCGTGCTCGCCGTTCTGTCCACGATAGAGAAAATGAATTGTACCATTATCCGGAATAAGGAATTTCTCGTTTCCATGTCCCGTCATCACTGCCTCAAAGGTCCCCTCGGATTTCTCCTTTAGGATAGCACTATTCGCAGGAGTCATCTCATGTCGAATGTCTCTCTTCCGTTTAGCGGCATCAATAGCTGCCAGCATTTCCTCCAACTTCATTGTTTCCTTACACTAAATTTCTTCCTTCAATCCTGGTCTAAACTCATATACCACATGCTTTACCCCTTCTGGGTCATTCTTACAACACTCCCCATACTTTTTCCCTGAACCACATGGACACATTGAGTCATCTGTCAAGTCAGGGAACTCATCAGGACTTTTATGAATATGCTTGGTCGTATAATGCCAAGGTCTATAGGGATCATCCCATCTACTCATAATACCATCCAGCAACGTGTAATCATAGTCTTTCCGTCCGTCCTTCTCATCGCTCATAAAAGCGACAGCATATTTGTGTTCTGGATTAAATACAATATCAACACCTTCCAACTCAGCCTTCTTCACTATGTCTATGCATAACTCCCCGTTATATACATGTCCAGGGAAATGACCACAATGATGTCGTATTGACCTCTTTTTTCCACAGATGCCACATATCCTTTCCTTAACGATGATTACCGTACTGAAGAATACTCTATATGGGTAGAGACTTTGCAACTGCCTCACCATCGTTTCTATATACGATACAGCATTCTTAATGCCAGAAAAATTCCGCAGAAGGTGTACAATACCAATTTCAATCTGCTCCAACAGACACCATGCATCATAATATTGTTTCTCCTGAAGCATTGAGTACACCATCCTGTAATCACGGTGCAAACTCACTATTTCCAGTGTCGCCCAAGCTACATTGGCATTCTCTTCGTCGTGTTGTTGTTGATAACTCTTCCTTAACGCATCTATCTCCTTGATAGTTGCATCAAAGTTAAAGTCATCTTCCAACAAATGAGATAGTATTTCTTGCGCCTTATTCTTCATTCCACAGTTTCTCTATTTCCGCAGCAACTTGCTTATAGTCTGCCGCAGGGCCTTCGTATTGGAACTCTTTTTTCTTACCCAGCGTATCTTCCACTGCTATTGTAAAACTAACTGTTGCCGGTTGTTGATATTCAGGAAGTTCAACCGTAACCTCAACAGGTTCCGGCTCTTTTAACCTATCATATATATATGCACCAAGAACACTAAGGAATAGCGGCAATGCAACTTGCTTCACGCAGAAGCGTCCCAAGCGTAAAATCCGAGAATTTAGTTCAATTTCCTCGTAGTCATCGTCTGCAATACATATCTCCATCTTGTCACCCATCTGGGCTTTGAGGACAGCATACAAATCCATTGTACCCACCATAAATGCCTTGGGTTGATTCTGCATCAACGATGGCACAATCAGTACGTCTGCAGCCATCACATTCTTCCGTAATATCTCCGGCAACCCAGCTATATCCATCCACTCTTCGCGACTGCGAGTGTCATCTTTTATTTTCAAGTTTTCCATACTTCACATTACACAATTTCTGTACCGACGTTTTTCCGTGAATAATGATTCTTATAACAATAGTTTTTTCACATCCTCAATCGAGAACATTTTATTCTGTCTCTCCCAGTATAACGTCTCCCACTTATCCAGATACCAGTTCAATCTCACGAACTTCCTATCCTTTTCTATCAACTCATCCAATTCAGATTTCACTACAAACCAATTCTCATCCGAAGTAGTCGCAATTTCCTCCATTGCGTTCAAAATACACGAATAATCATATCTCGGCTCAAAACCAATAGTTGCCACATAAAGTTTAATAAGAAGTGGCAGAGCCTCTACTGTAGAATAATGCATCGCATAATTCCTTCCAAACATCTCAAGATGGTTTGACAGATACCTCAATGCTTTAATACTTCCTTTAGCCAATAGGAAGTGCATCGCACGTTCCTTCTCCCCGTTATCCAAACGATTGAATACTCTTTCCATCCCTATTCTTACAAACTCATCAAGTGTATTGTCTGAAGCCAATAGTTCATATACATATCTCTTTTTCTCCGCTGACAATCCCCTTAGGAATCCATTTGTCTTTACCAACTCTCGTGTATCATTCTTTTCTATCATGGCCTTTAAGATGGTATATACCGCATCACTACTTTCCATCTTCTTCACCCACCTGACTACCCGCTGATACTCCGTCGTCTTGTTAGTATTGATCAGATATTTACCCCAAAGTTTCTGGTTCTCTTCAACTAGAGTCTCTGACCTATTCATACATGAACGAAGGCTTCGCAACATCGTCTCTTCATCATCTTCAAATTGTTCTCGGATATAGTCAAACAAATGGTAATAACTGCCATAATACATTTTCTCCTTGATATAAATACTATGGCATGAATATGGCAGTAACTTCAGGAGCAGACTCTTATCAACGCTTACGCCGTGATGCAGTAGAGCCTTTATAGCTGGGCATTTATGTAAGTAATATGGATTAAACGCAGCATTGCCTATCTCTTCCAACCATTCTATAACTGCATTCTTAAAAATATCTTGCTGCTCAGCGGATAATGTTGTTTCATTGTTATCATTATATATTTTCTCGACTGTCTTTGCTACAACCAATTTACGATATGCTTTCTCATTCTCAATGAATTTTCTAACTCCTTCTAGGTTAATAGTATCATCGGCCGATGAGAAATCATACAATATCCCGAACACATAATTGTTAATTATATCTTCCTCCTCATCACTGAATTTCACCTTTACCTTACGTAGCACCTTGATATCGTCTCTGTTCCTAGGTGACTTCTCATCGACTACCATCAACACCTTCGCTTTAAACTTCTCATAATCCAGCAATTCATCAAAGTATTTCTTCCGTTTTAAATCCCATGCATTAGGTTTATTCGGGTCAATCCAATGGCTTGGATATCTGCTTCTCAGGATGGTTTCAATTACCTCCTTCATATCGTCTGTCGCCGTCTGATGGAGCCAGGACAATACGTGGTAACCTTCAAAACTGTCATTCTTATATTCCGAACAGATCGAATTCTCTATTCTCTCCTCAGTGAGGAATAACGACGCGCAATAGGCATAAGCTTCCAGCAACTTGTAATACTCATGACTTTGGTCACCCCATTCATGTCTATCAAACAGTTTCTCCTTCATTTTTTCAAGCGATAACTCATAATAATGTTGGGTCGTGCCTGTTTGCTCAAAGAAATCCACAAACGGATCCGTACCTACAAGTTTTAAGTCGCGTCGCTCCTCTGCCATTTCTATTAGCACTTCATATACAAAGTCAGTTCTTTCAGGACATGTCTTTACCATCACACTCACTTTGTGCAACAAAGCAGTCAGCACATCATTAAAATCTCTAATATCACTATCGCATGAATATCGATGATCTGCCAATTCTTTAACCAATTGCCGTAGCACTTTCTGAATATTCTCCCACGTAGAGACAGTCTTATAGGCGTCATACAGATACCTCCTACTGACACAGCATATAGCTCCATGGTGTCGATAATTATGAATGTATTTTCCCATATCAATGATGATATCAGTATATTCTTCCGAACATCCTGATTCGTTCACATATTCCACGAACTCATTCACTACTTCCGGATGGGTTGAATCCTTTATCTTCTTAAATATCTTGTCAACAACTTCTCTCCGAAGCAGCCATGGATTGCGGAATGCCACATATAGCGGATAGGCTGTATCTTCCTGTTTAATCAATCGCCCGAAAGCGCTCACCATCGTACTCTCTAACTTCCTCTTTCTGGATTGTGATAGTTTTTGCCATGGCAGATAGCGTAACAGGAACAACAGGTTTACCATATGGTAGTCCCTTTTCTTGCAAGCCTTAAGCTCGTTTTCCAAGTAATCAACGGTTTGGTCAGAATAGCCAAATTCCATTAGTTCTCTATACTGAGAAGTATAAAAATCTCCAAAACTCAGGTCTTTCTCTTTACATTTTTCCAATATACCAATAAGCACATCTGTCCTTTGCTCTGTACTCAGCATCTTCTGGTCAATGTATAGCACCATCTCCTGATTATCTTCCACTATCCAATTTTTTATCTGTATGGAAAAGCCATTGTCTTTTGGCATACTTGATAGCATCAGTGCAACGGTGTTATACCAGCTAGCCTTGACATTCTTCGTTCCTTGATAGCAGCACAGTTGTTGTATTTTCAATATATCGCCAATACTATACAAGAATTTTGCAACCAGATGTTCCTTATATGAATTATGGCTAAACCCATAGTACTCCCCGTCCTTTACGTCAATAAAACTTGTTCGCAGAAGAGCATCCAACAGTTCGTAGTCACTATCAAGTAAGGCATTCACTTTCTCTTCATTGAGATAATTCACTTCCAAAAGCTGGAGCGCAATCGCAAGAGTCTGTAGTGCACTCTTGCTCTTCTCCAACTTAATTGTCGATCGCCTTATCCTCTTTTCTTTTTCCTTTTTCAGTTTGACATCTATAAAATAATCATAAAGATCAGCTTTGTTCTCTGGCAGTTGTTTCTTATCCTTATAATAACCAACCAGCGATGTTAAATTGAATGGCGTCCGGGCAAACTCTTGCAGTCCTTTATTAATAATGTCTGCTATCAGATTTTCCTGCCCACAACTCTTCAAATAAGCTTCCACGTCTTTTTGCCCTATTCCTTCAAATACCAAAGGCTTATATCCCTCCAGCTTACTTTCTCCTTGATGGTTCGATCGGCACGAGAGTACAATCTTCATCTGGGGATGTTCCTTAGCGTAGCCTTCTAGCTCATTGAATAAGGTATTCCTTTCTTCTCCGTTGTAGCATTCATCAAGAGCATCGATAATCAGGACTACTCCTCTGTCGTCTTTCTTACCAAATGCAGGTAGATCATTCACCAAGTTTGGATGATGCTTCAATTCAAACAATATTGGCACATACATTCCGTTCTGCTGAAGATCATAACATAGTTTCTTCAGTTCTGTGGTTTTTCCAGAGTGAGCATCGCTATATAATACAAATCTGTTTGCCTTACATTCTGTATTACCTAACACATAGTCCACCAAAGGATAAGGTTTTATCTCTCGATGCTCCAGAAAACACTTTACGTAATCATCAGTATCAAGTTTATACGAACAATAACGCTGTATGGTGTACTCCTCAGGATATGTAAATGGTCCTCTCTGGCCTTTGAAATGACTGGATACTATTTCTTTTATCTCATGTAATAATTGTGCATGTTCATTGAGTATGTACTTAACTCCTATCGCTTCTTTTATCAAATGTTCAACACCTAGTTCTATGGCCTTTTCCCTCAATTCTATAAGATAATTATAGGTCGTATCGTCTTTCTTTAGTTCTTCCTCGAACAATCCAAACAGCATATCCATATCGGCATCGCCATGCAGATCATCCATACTCATAACATATTTCGAGAAGTCCGCAAATGTTTCCAGTCTGTGCTCTTTGTAATACCCTTTTACATAATGGTGTGTATCCCATTTCTTGAGTGCTTCTTTATAAGCCTTATGAATGGGAGTAGGCTTTATCTTATCGATCACCCACACCAAACCCTTGCAAATTCCTTTTTCAACAAGGAACTCACATATCTTTTTCTTCCATTCAATTGCTACTATGGTTTCAATTATTCCCATTGTTGTATATCTTAAGCCAACTTTACCCTTTTCCATACGCGAGAGCTTCAACTTCATTCACCTTATCAAGAGCCTCTTTATACACATCAAATTGTCCTTCGAACATACCAGATTTTATCACATCACTGTTCGATTTCTGTTTCAAAACATCATTAAAAAAGTCTACATGTAACGACATTTAACATCAATTGGGGCCTCTTCGTCACAATTCCTTGCTTTTCATTGTACGTCCCATTTCGTCTCTTGCCCCGCGATTCCATCGCACTAATTCTCAGCCACCGTTCCCTGCAATTCTTCGCAAAATATTCTTTCTCTGTTAATCAAGAATCATAAATCATAGTTCCGTAGGACATAATCCACATACTCTATCGCATTCATTGCAGCATCGCCCTGATATTCATCTCCTTTATCATGACCAAAATCACAAATAGCCTTAATCAGAATCCAATGGCCGTTGTTATTACTATTCGCTAAGAATCCACATCCTTCCATCTCTCCACCAATGGCATCTGGAAGGCGCTCTATTAGATTTTTTTGATATTCTAGCCTATTGACAAGGACATCTGCTGTAATAATAAGACCAGTATGCACCTTTGCCTTGTCCCAATAAATGTGTGCTGTTGAGAAACGCTTAAGTAGAGCTGGATCTGCGTCAATTCTGGATCCTCGTTCTATAGTTGTATCCTCCTTCACCTTCATTGTGCCATAATCTTCGATAGCAGAAGACACCATAACATCACCAATATTCTGGTTACCTTTTTTCTTACCATCAACTATTTGCTCTTCTTTCAGCCCAAATGCGATACCAACCATAATCATATAATCTGGGCTTATTTCGTCAATCGCAGCTTTTATAGTTAATATTGACGCGTCAGGTTTCTTCGCCCCCATTCCTGACTTCACAAGATATACCTGCGAGTTTCTGATAATACCGAGATTATAGTATACATTCTCTTTTAATTCAAAATGATCCAGCACTACCCCTTTCTCTTTATAGAATGTAGTAACCTTCTCAAATTCCGTATCTGTAGCTACAATATACAATATTGTTTTAATCGGATTATCTTTCATTTGTGTTCCGTATTTCTTCTCAATTTCAACTCTAACCATTTGCAAACAACCAAGGGCACCCTCTGGCGACATTTCGTTCAGATTTTGTAGTCGTGGCTTTAACCTTTGAATCAACTCCCATCTAATTTCATCCAAAGCGTCATTCCCTTTAATGTCTTTCATCATTTTTATCAAATCATACAGCATTGATTGAAAAAGTCTGAAGTATTGATTTTCTTTTAATGCAAAAATCATTTCAGCCTGTTCCTTGACACTCAGTTTTTGCTTTATGTATTTAATAAAAGCTGCCTCTAAGATATTGTTATATAGCCAAAAGTCATAATTACCGTCCGAAGTATCATCAAAAATATTAACCCAAGACAAACCTTTCAACAGGCATCCACCCACAGCATCAAGATAACGCTTGTTATAGTTCTTCGAAACCAAGAGGCCAGTATAGAAATGCTCAATTCTATCTAAATCAACCATCCTATTCAAAATCCCAACAGTAATTCCACTCGTATCTCTCCCCTTAATAGCCTTACTTATATTCTCCGCTTTTTTTACTAAAGGTCTGGGAATCTCATTGTTTTCAATATTAAGAAGAATATTTGCCTGCAAAACAGCGGTTGTAGAATCTTTTAGAACCTTAGGCCTGCTTGGGAAAAGCACTTCTTCGGTGCCAAAATACATGGGATACCGGTCTTGTATTTTATGATACAATTTTTTCCGGCCTTCAATAAATTCATCTTTTGAATAAGTTGTGGTTAGTACCTTTGCACAACCTAGTTTTTCCAATTCACCCACAAGATTAACAGCCGTTGGAAAATCGGAATAGCTTTCTACTAAATTTGAATTGCCTATATAACAAAATTTTGAAGCAAGAACACCAACATACACAATATCACAGATATCTCGATCCGAAAACTGAGCACCTACTAGGGTCCTCAGTTCTCTGTCAAACACATGCAGATAAATTGGCTTATTCATTCCAGTTTAGTTCAAGTTGTACCACTGGAGGCATTCCGTTTTTATTACCAACCAATGCTAGAAGCTCTTCTTTCTTAATCTGGTATGAGTGTATCTCTGGTTCGAAATTTATGTCTTCTGGCTTCAGCTCCTCAATTTCTTTTGCCCTAGTGGCGATATTGAAAAATCTAACCTCCTTGCCCATTTGACGACACATATATATCTCAAACAGAACGCCGTCCGACACATTGCCGAATACCCACAACTCGTCACAACGTTTAATCATCTCATTGTTTCCATTTCGGATAAGATCTCTATCTACCCTATCACCAAGGAAATAATCAAATATCCTAAATGGATTCACGGGTATACAACCCTGTCGTAGAACGAACTCACATACCGCATCCCTACAATAAAAATATTGCTTTGACTGCGCTGTAAACACTACCTTTTTATCTTTAGTGTCACTAACTTTAATATGGAGTCGATCCCGTAGTTCTTTATCATACGATTGAAGTTTCATAGATAAATAGTTAGCAACTAGCCTACCACTTACCAAAGAAGACGTTAGCCCTCTAAATTCTCCTGTGGCATCGCCTATTACCCAGACATCTTCCATTGGCAATTGCAAAAGATCGTTCAGTTCTGGATAGTTTCCGTCTTTTTCTATAGTTGGGTAAAAGAGTACACCTCCCCCTTTTGACATCTTTGGGAAATGTTCCTCTATGAAGTCTCTAACAAGTTTATCTGTATCACTGCCAAATACTGTCAAGCAGCCCGATAGATAATCCTTTAAGCATATTTCCTTCTTCTCTTGCTTAAAAAAATCATCACCAAGTGCCTTACGCAAAGATTTCCCATCTCTATCTTCTGCTCTGATCAAAACACCTATGTTTGTACGTCCAGTCTTATCCCAATCTGACGAAGAACCATTTAAACTTCGAATATCATACGAAGAACTCTCCAAAACAATTCCGTCCCTGCAACAGCAGAACGTACGAATCGTTCTATCATTCTTATTCTCTATCAGTTTTAGATCTATCTGTGGATGCTCATAGTAATCAAAATCTTTATTGGCGCATTCAATCCTAAAACCAATTTCAAGCACATATTTCTTATTATCATAAGTGATGTTTCTTGATTTCTGCATCAATTTCTGAAAACAATGTTTACCTCCAGCAATTATCAATGCCCTTGCCTGATGCGTAGTTTTTTTTCTATTATTGTTTATCTCTACATGATACAATCCGTTAGCTTTTTCTATTTTGGTAACATTGCTATCTACTATAACACTCTCGTCTCCTATCAGCTGATAAAACATAAAAATAAGTTTCATTCGCTGCTCAAGATTCAATAGAGTTGATTTGTAATTCTTATGAATGCTAGTTTGTATTGTATCTTTAGTCCATTCATCTGTAAAGTCATCTATATCTACACCTATCTTCCTTAGCATCAATTGTATATCGTTGTAAGCTTCTTTTAAATCATTCTTCCTGAGTTTCCATAGATTTGTAGCTGAAGGATACATAGACAGTTTCCCATCAGAGAAAAGGCCTGCTCCTCCTATACCATTTGCAACGTCAAACGTATCATCTCTTTGCCGCTCATAGATATGTTTCCCTCTATCAACAACAAGCACTCTTTGTTTATTTTGTGAAAGAGCATAGGCTGCAGACAACCCAGATACTCCTCCACCTATTACAATGACATCGTATAACATATTCCTTAACACATTTCCCACTCAATTGCCATACAATCAACTTCTCTATCCTCAGCCTTCCGAAATCATCCCTCAACTCTCATACCTCCAGTGCTCCTAAGAGTTTGATCCGAAATATGCCCTATTCCTCATAGAACTGACAAGTCTGTTTTTATTTTATTGAAAATCAAGCTATTTTGAACAACAAAACCCATATTACTCCTTAAGTCAGAGGTAATGTCCTTCTGCTGATTGTCAAGATGACTCAGTTTTTCCTTCTTTACTTCCTGATTCATTTTGGTTTGGCCATTGATACGTGCTTTCTCGCTACTTACCACAACATCAGCTACAGAAACTAATAGCATACTTACGAACTCCAGAAGTTCATGACCATAAACAAAAAGGCAGCAATTATCCTTATTCAAAAAGTCATTAGAAGCGAGCAATGACTGCTCAAAGGCTTTTAATTCAGTCCCACTAAACTCTGGAGCGCCATAGAGTTTCTTCTCAAAAGTCTTAACTTTCTTGGCGACATCATTAATCAGATCTACAGGTCTATTATCTTTGATACTTTTCTTGATAACTTTTTCTCCCGGATAGATATTTTTCCACTTATCCACACTTAACACCGTCTTACTCTGTTTAGACCTTAAGAACAAATCAAGCAAAAACAGGTTGTAGATGGTATTTGAAAATGCCTTAAAAAACTCATCGAACGAAAACGAAGACTGAAGCGAAGTAGACGCAGTAACAATCTGAGACAACGTCGATGGCATGCATATTAGGTTTTCCATACTATATGCGTAGGTATGGAACAGAAACTTTGTTTGCTCAATAGCCTTCCCTAATTGATTACCATATCGCCGTAAGAGATAACTTTGATCGCTATCTATACATCCAATGTATAAGTTGCCGCCCCTCGCCATTATCTCTCTTGCTATGAGGTTTTTGCTCTGCGACAGGTTTTCACCTTCTTGATAGGGCATCAGTCGGAATTGTCTATTAGGGCATGCCGTTTGAAGAATGACAAGCCACAAGTAAGTATCCGCATAGTCCTCTACAAGAGCTGTAATTTCACCCATTCTTCCCGTCAACGCATTACGTTGCAGGTAGAAGTTATTATTAATATTTTCAGTTAATGTTGAATTCTTCATCCCTCTGTTGTAAGTATCGACATTTCACTTACCTTTTCAAAATTCCCTTCAACCATCGATGGGGCATGTGTCGAGATAAATAATTGCATGTTAGGATTCAAGCCTTTCAGACATCCCACCAACTTAACCTGCCAATCAACATGCAGACCAAGATCAGGCTCATCTAACCAAACAATCACCTGTTCGTCAAAAGTGTTGCTTACACGAAGAATCAGCAGTAAGACCTCTTTTTCACCCAAAGACAGGTCTTGATAAGGTATCTCTTTCTGAGTCTTTCTATTAATCATTGTAATCTGAGCCTCCATTCCTGCTTTGACCATGTAGTCATCACCAAAGAATGTAAACAATGCTCTGTTAAACAACGTCAGGTATCTGGCATCCTTAGCTGTAATAAAATAAGGCCGCGACTCGTTATCTGCCTCAATGTCTTCGGGGTGCGTATATGAATTAATCAGTATCTGCGACAGTTTTCTATTACGATATCCGATATTTTCTGTTAGCAGCACATCCAAATAAGTACGGTCTGCCGACTTTTCATCCATAGCAGTCTTTTGGGATTCAAGTATTGCCTGTTCAAAAGAGGACAAAAAGTCCGTAGGAACCATTCCTATCAAATCATCAGGATTAACCACATTACCCTCCGAATCAAGTACACGAGTGCGTTGAACTACGTTTTTTCCATCTGGATTAATCTTACCATTGTCAACATCGTGGTACGAATAACCTTTTTGAGGTTTAAAATTAGGATTAACCTCTTGCTTATCCCAAATAAGCGTCCATTCATTAGTAAACACTAACTTTACAGACTCAACTTTTTGGGCATAGCGGCTATCACTTATATACCCAACACCAATCAAACTGTAGCATATATGAAACAACGTAGATTTACCAACGCCATTGCCACCACCAAGAATATTCAAGTCTTGATGGACATCCCATGAGACATTCCTATAGCCGAAAAGTCCTTTCAGTTCAATATGTTTTAAATAGACAGCACTCATATCTTAATTCTTTATTTTGCAAAAATAATGATTTTCTATAAACCACTTCGGTTTTGCTTACATCAATTACAGTTTATTAACAATTGTGTATAGCTTCGCACTCCTTCATACCGTTATCACCTAATACCGATATTCCGTCCCTTCTCGTCCAGTTTGCCGTGATACTATCGCGGCCTTTATTTCTCAGCCACCGCCCCCTACGGTTCTCCGTAGGATTATTCTTCCATAGTTTCCATCTCTCCCTCCACCATCTTCATCAGCTTCGGCACCATCCCTTCTATCTTCCCACACTTCACCTTGCCATACCTGTCAAAGTCCATGTCATCTAGAAGATCATTTGCCAACTCATCATCCATATCCCCACCATACCCAGCTGCAACGACAGCGATAGCAGCAAGTTTACTTGCACCCTTTTCACCTCTTAAATGCGAACCATTCAGTACCATGGGCAGATACTCATAGATAATGTTACAATCATGAAGCATCGTAGAAAAGTCTTCTGTGTCCTGAAGATAAGCATCAAGCATCTCTTCCTGATACTGTCGAAGCAGAAGCAAATACTTCTCCTGCCTAATCTTTCCTTTCAGCGTCCCAGATATCACCCAAAACAGTGCATGCGACAGAACAATTCTATCCTCCGACGAATGATAGTAGAACAAACTATCCTCTTCCGACGACCACGATTCATGCAGTTTCTGCTCCATCTGAGCGATCATCTGCTTACGCACCTCCATCAGTTCTTCTCTACTCCCCGCCATATTTATCTATCATCTCGTCAGCCTACCCTATTTCTGATTATGATTCCTGCTCCACTTAGACGCAAAGGGGGCATAGCCTCTTCAGCCATACCCCTTTAACAATCTCCTTTAATCACCCTTAATTCCGTTTCATCCCTCTCATCCGTATTCGAGCAAAATAATTCTCAAATTCTCTGATTCTTGATATGAACCACTATCCCTTCACACAAATCTTTCCCTTGACTCAGATGAGTGAGCCAAGAATAAAATCCGCAAAGTGAATAGTTGTCAAATTACCACCTCTACACAAGGACTATGGCCCGTAGGGATATTGGAATTTCAAACCTTTTCTGTTGCAAAGATACGATTAAACGAGTAAAATACAAAATAAATACCAATTTATTTTCAAGTAAAGGTATCTTCGACAAACCATCGTAAACAGCAAAAAGGCAGATTCACACCTGCCTTTTGCCTCTATTCGTTCAATTCGTAAAATTCTTGCGTCCCTTCGGTGAGCGATCAGAGATCGAGCGCGTGTTCGCTAACCACGAAACACGCGCCTGTCCCTATGTTCGTTCGATAATAATATCTTCACGCTCTCAGGAACTGCGCCCACGCATCATAAGCCTCCTCATTCATCATGATAAAGCTCTGAAGGTGATAGTACTGTCCCTCGATGGTCCCTTTCAACGTCACACTCCCGTACTTTAATTCATCCAGTTGCCTCTTACTGATAATTACCATCGGCATCTGGAATTCCGTCGAATAATCCTGTATCAATTCTATCTCCTTAGCCTTTAGCGTCTTCATCGCCTGAAAGGCAGAAATTCCAAAGGCCACAAACTCATTATACTTATTCGCAAAATAGATATGAATCGACCCTCCGTCGTTCATCACCTCATTCTTCACTACAAAATCTCCACTCACCATAATCTATGTCATTAATCTATTTAATTTAGACCCTTTTTAGAAGCAATACGTCACATCAACGGTATTGCCGCTGGTGCCTACCGCGAAGTTAGAGCCAGAGCCCAGCAACTTATCACTCAGCCACCAAGTCAATTCTGCGGAACCGACACCGACCGCTGCTCCCGCCAGCACATCATACCAGTGATGGCGGTCTCTTGCCACACGCTGAATACCCACGGCGGTAGCTGCTGCATAGCCTGCAATGGGTATCTCTTCACACCATATGCCACGCCTACCGATGCGATTGTATTCACCGCAAAGCGAGGCCAGTTATGCCCCGTCAACGGTTGTGAATAAGCCTTCCGCTTCGACTCCACATCACGATAGAACTGATTGCGACCTATATCCAGGCGCACGCCGAAGTCTATATCAAAGTATCCATTGCTACCCGCCGACACCTCCATGCCAGTGGTGCTAAAGCCCATACCTTCACTGGTCGATACCTGATAGCCCAACGCGCCAAACAAGCTCCATCGGTCACTGAGTCGATACGTGTTCAGCACACCGATACCCGCCAGCAGCGAACCCTTCGTAACACCGAAGTTATAGTTGATGCCAATTCTCGGATACACACTCGCATTCCAAGTCCTGTCCGGCCGATAGGTCCCGAAGAGATTATGCAGGTTCAGCAGCGCATCGCCATACAGTGCGATATATCCACCCTTCCTGCGGTTCTCGCCCGGCTCATAAATCAGAATAAGTATGACGGAGGATTACAAGCCAACTGACAATGCCATCGCAGAGCGTGTGAACGGCATTCTGAAAACGGAAGTCATATTCTCAGATGAAAAGGTCAACGTTTTCAGCACGAAGTCCACTAACCCGGGAAAAGGGGCAACAAAAGCAGGAAAGCAGACAACCGGATCAGAGAGATGTGCTTTTTTAACATATAAAATTCAAGCCGTCTTCCCGGCTTACAAAAACACACAGAGGATTGCGGTTTCTGCAATCCTCTGTTTACATCCCCCCATATAGGGAAGTTGATAAGGGACGGCTATTATGCAGGGTTATAAAACTCCTTATACCATTTAGCAAACTCCCTTAACCCTTCTCTCAACGTAATCTTCGGGGTAAATCCGAAGTCACGCTCCAGGGCTTCTGCATCCGCATACGTCGTAGGCACATCCCCCGGTTGCATGGGCACCAGTTGCTTATGCGCCTCGAAGTCGAAGTCTGCGGGTAGCACACCGGCCCGCAGCAACTCCTCCTGCAGGATGTTCACAAAGTCCAGCAGGTTCTCCGGCTGGCCGCCACCTATGTTATATACGGCATAGGGAGGTATGGGCAGTCCGTCCTCGCCCTTCTTACGCTCCGGTGCACCCTGCATCACACGAACGATTCCTTCTACGATATCATCCACATAGGTGAAATCGCGGCGACAATTACCGTAGTTGAAAATCTGAATGGTCTCTCCACGAAGCAACTTATTCGTAAATCCGAAGT
>Ga0326512_10001788_pt1 | contig 16238 bp, 21 predicted proteins | sample 1_2617_0518_D_FD_203652 | JGI IMG/M metagenome (GOLD analysis project Ga0326512, IMG submission 203652) | Bovine rumen microbial communities from UC Davis, California, United States - 1_2617_0518 | ecosystem: Host-associated > Mammals > Digestive system > Stomach > Rumen | place: USA... | reverse complement strand
AGGTTTTCAGCTCAAGCACCATACGATCGTTATGGCTACAACCCTATATTTATACTACTTGCTCAGTATAAGTATGTCGCTGTCGCTTGTGGATGTACAGACCCTTTCCAATTAACTGACATCCCAAAGATTTCTCTTCGCACGGTGGGCATTATAATCAAAAAATTAAAAGTGGGGAATTTTTCTTCAAAAAAAATCTGAATAAAAATCTAACTAAAAAAAAGAAGCTGAACAAATTACTTGCTCAGCATTTTTTATATCTCTTAGAATTTTCTACCTAAAGAAACTAACTAGGATTTCTCCCAAATAATTCGTTCAACTTCTCAGCTTTTTTATTATGCTCTAATTTTTTTCTAAGCTCTTTCCATGATTTACAGATATGATTCTGTATGTGAAACATTCAAACATTCATAATAGCATAACACTCTTTAGATTCATCTACTACTATATTCTGATCTCATTTAGTGAATATATGGTATCATGCAAGTTCTCATAAGTAAGTTATCATCCGTAAATTAAATAAAATAAATCTGATTAAATCTCTCATATATCTTTAAGCTCTTGTAGTGTGTCTTCTCCCATTAAGCATTCAACATCTTGTGGATTGAATCATCACTTTTTAAAACACTTCTCCAATCTTTCTATTCTCTCTTTCAGCTTTTTATTTTCTTCTTTCAATTCTTCTATTTCTATTGCTTGATTGTCATTTTCACTATCTAGGTTATCTGCATAAGCTCTCAGATTTTTATTTTCTTCTTCTAACCTTGCTTTAAGCTCTCCTTTTTCTTTCTTCAGATTTTCTTTCTCTTTCCTTAACTCTCTAATACTTTCTTCTAAATATCTTATTCGTTCTGCATCTGTCATATAATTCTTATCTTTATTTATGTAGTTCATTCTCTCTATAGGTAAAATCTAAAAAGTATTTTATAAGTCTGATTTCTCTACATTTTCTACTACAATATGGTAATTCTCCAATAAATGATTTAGGCTTGTTCCATAAGATTTTGTATGCACTCATTCTCTAACAAGCATTCAGCATAAGAACATAATATCATTCTCCCTTCTTCTAATAGCCATTTGTAGTTCGTTAATCTCTCTTTGCTTATCAACATATTTCTCATTAAGCTCTCTAAATGCTTTTTCTCTTTCTAAGTCTGCATAGTATCTCTTATTCACAATAGCTTGTAATTCATCTCTCTCTTTTTCTAATGCTTTACAATTTTTACATTCAGATTTTTTTTCTTCTTTTTTAGTCATCTCCATAGGTAAATAATATAAAAGTCTGATTATTCTCATGTAATTAGTTCTGAATGTGGTAATGTTTCTATCCAATCACAGAACTCTTGCCAATCTGGTAACAGATGATTCCTTCTTTGATTATATATAGTCTTTAACTGCCTATAATTAGTTGTCATCCTAGCAGTAAACTCTACTCACATAGGACAATTATATAAAACTTTTAACTTGTTCTCATCTGTAGGATTATCTAAGTAATCTTGTACTAATTTCTTCATCTTAGCCTTTATTCAGTCATCTACATACTTATTAAATATAGAATCCATATCCATCTGAGTTAGTCTGTGCATCGTACTCATACTAGATACAAAATCTAAGAAATGATACCTTTGAGCCTCATACCATGCTTTAACAGAAAACCCTAAATCAAATTGTACTACTACTCAATTTAGGAAGTTATCATGTCAGCTACCTATTGGTGCTTTCCCTAATCTAACAGCCCTCTTAGAATGAACATCCAGATTCTCTGCTATCTGTTTTTCCATGTCAGCTTTATATTCTGTTAGCATTGGATAACCACTAGCTACCATACTCTCATTTAATCAGTATACATTAACATTGTTGATATTTGGCATCTCTCTACACATATAAAATAAATCAGATTTCTTTTACACGTTTTTGTTTCATGTAAAAGTTTTTTTCATTTGCTTTAAATGATGTCTGAAATAGTATCTCCATTCTCTATCAGCTTTTCATTCTAGTTCCTCATTCACTCTATCTATGCAAACTCTACACCATAGTTTTTCTCCATCCCTAAGATGTACTCAGCACCTCACACATTGCCTGTATTTCATGTTATGTAGTTGAATTAAATTTAAAGAGCTGCTACCTCAGCTCAAGTTATTGGTTTTTTATCTCATTTATTCTTTACAATTTACCTCAGGTAGAAGGTCGCAAGAGTTCTTGAGAGGATTCTCTGTAACCTCCTTATAGCTTCTCAACTATAAGACTCTTGACTGCCAGACTTTTTGCTTGCTGTGGCTATGACACTCCACATGAATTAAAATAAAGCTGATTCTTTTCGCTGTTTAGTCTGTTCCTCTTGTTTAGGATCAGATTTTTCTTTTTCAGTTCCCTTGTTTATCACATACTCTATTCTAGCTTTTGCTATTGGTAAGTATTCTTCTGTAAGTTCTATTCAGATATATTTATAATTCTTATTCCTATCTTTATTCTCATACATTACTGCTTTTCATGTACTACCACTTCAATTAAATGGATCTAGTACAGTTCAACCATTAGGAGTTACAAGTCTGACTAGATATTGCATTAAATCACAAGGCTTTACTGTTGGATGTGTGTTTTTTTTAGGTTGTATCTCTTTATGTTCTCATTTTAGACTAGCTCATCATAATTGCATATTTCATTTTATATTAGCCATCATTGAGCCTGTTTTCTTAGCTTCAAATCCATCTAATCCCTCATCTCTATCACGTTTTGAAGCCTTCGCTGTATAAAAATATCTAGCGGCACTTCATTCATCATTAAAACCACCACCAGCTCAGTGATGATTAAATATGTCTTCTGCTTTTATGTTAGGTGTGTCTTTTCTAATTGTGCTTTTAGTATTAGGAAATCCACTACATACTTCTTCAAAATCTGATTCATCATAAGTCAGTATTGTATTAGCAGGAAATCTACCTAAAGCCTGTCATTCTGTTTGGTGTGTTTCTTGTTCTTTGCCCCATTGATACATATTGTTTTCTTCGGCTTTTTTACTTCTTGAATGATTAGTTATTTCTTCATCAGTTCCAACTCTACACTCATCTATATTTATTCCACCTACTCAATACTTTATTACATTATCAGTACAACTTCACTCTAAAGGTTTTCTTGCTACTATTATTGGCTCATAGCTTGGCTTTAATGCTGTTCACCATCAAGCTCGTTCATTAGTCGCCTCCTTTATTGTAAAATTTTTTCCTACTGTACCACTTTCATATAAAGTATTTGTTTTATCACAATTAGGTCTAGCATTTGGGCTTTGTATTCCTGTATCTATACTTTCTACTCAGTTTTTTTTATCTATTGCTAATCAGATATTCAGGCTCTTAGGAAATCATGATCCATATAACCACATAATACAATCTCTTATCTCAAATCCTGCATCTTCAATAGCACAGGCTATTCTATGGTATGTTCTACTACCTCAAAAGGCTAGTAAGTATCATCAAGGCTTTAATGCTTCTAAACATCTTTTCCATGTATCAGGCTGAAATGCTATTCATGAATTGTCCCAACCTTTTCACATGAAATTAAGTTCGTATGGAGGATCAGTAACGATAGAGTCTATCGTACCCCCCCCCACGAAATCTCACATATCAAGCATATTACCTTGCAAAAGTGTGTATTCAGATTTTTGACTATATATTTCCATATTTATTTTTAGTAAGGAATTGAAATCTCATAATTTACCCATACACAAACACCAATAATAAGTCAGACTATTATCCGTGCTAGTACCTCTATTAGTTTGTCTTCTTTTTTCATTTTTTTATTGATATATTGTAAACACTCTCCTAACATTAAATCTTGTTGGATCAATTTCTCATAACTCATCAGCATAAACTGTATTTAAACAGTTAAGCATCGTGCGTTCTCGATTGCCGTTACTAGTTGCATATCTTGAATTAAAGTCTTCCCACCATGTACAACTTCCAGCATTTGATAGACATCAAAGTGTCTGTATCCTTCACAAATATTTATTACTTAAAGCTCTACCCACAGCTGATAATCATTCGTACTCTGATGAATAACACCTACGGTTTCACCTATCATTATTCCCTACATTTCAATAGTTCCAACATCCATTCTTTCAGTATCAAGATTTTCAACCACTTGTTTCTGCAATGATTAGACATAGCACAACAGATTCTCTGATATTGTATTTATTTTCGACCTCCCATACCGTGCTAGGATTTATTCAGTATCTCCAAGATAATTCTTTAAATCTATCGTGGCTTGTTTTAGATTCTATCTCTGGCATGAGTTGTGAATCTCAGCTCGCTGTTAAAGTTCAAGGCTCTCGTTCAGTATCTCAAGTTAATACAGCTCAAGAATCAGCTTTCATATTATCTCAGCTAAACGAACCCCAACATAGAGGTAAAATCATCATGATGTATGCTATAATCATTCCAAGCACTACTGATAAACCGTTATCATGGAATGTTTTAAAAGAATTTAGTTTGTAGTTCATGTTATATTTTAAAGAATAAATAGGGGAGTTGCAGGATTTTAAAGGGAAAAATCTTCTGATTCGTTTTTTAGTTAGTTTGCACCAACAACTCCTAGTATTTTTAAGTCTTTGGTTGACTGCCACATTCAGAATGTTTAATACATTCTTGTTCTATTAAGATCATCCCATGTTGAGAGCATGGACTTACTCATATTCTCAGTACAGCATTTCATCTAAATCTATACTGAATTTCTTTTCTTCTTTCGGTGGCTCTAATTCAATGTCTATTGTTGGTGTGTTATCTTTCTTAGGTTGTACCAACTCCACAGGAGTTTCTAACTTTGTAAATCTTACACAATGATTATTCCTACGATAATGATTATCTGATGTGCTTATCCTTCTTTCATCTCAGTTTACAATAGACTTTACTGAGTATCATTTATTGTATTTATAATCTCCAACTTCTCGTATCTCAGAATTAAAATAAATCTGATCTCATGTGTTTAAATATCTTTTCTTTTTCTTGTATTCTCTATCTTTCTCGTATCATCAGTTAAGTCTATATTCAGCATGAGCTTTATTCTTACATTCTTTACAGGTACTATTCCTTTTATGGAATCAGACTTTATTGTATGAATAATCTTCTCGTTTCTTGTATTCTCAGCATTTATTACATACTCTGCCATTATCATCATAGACTATATGCTTACACCTTTTAGCTCTCCATATATCTTCAGTAGGATTTAATGCTGAATCTCTATCGTATCAGTACCTTATTACTCTTTCTCTGAAGTTTACTCGGATAGCTTTTGGCTGTGGCTGTTGTTGATACCATTCGTAAAGCTCTTTATATTTCAGATTATGAACTCATCAAGCCACCATCCTTATTTGCTTATAGAATTACAAGTAGCCAACTTTCAGAATGCTAGTATTACATTCTTATACTCACTTAGTTTAGTTTCAGATCTCCTTATATGCTCTTGTAAGTGGTCTTTATTCTTAGCTCGTGCTTCTCTCTCAGCTTGTTGGTTAGTCAGCTTTTTCTTATCTTCTTTATGCTGTTTTACTTTCTTCATGTATTTCTCTCTGATTAGGAATAAACTTTGTCAAATACATGGATCTAATACCTGCTCTCAGTATTTACACTCTTTCATGCTACCATCAGCATTCATAGTAAACTGAAAGTCAAAGAAGTCTATTGGCATATCCTGTAAGATATACTCTGGTGTAAGGAACATTCATTCTCCTGCCATTTTGTTTAGTTATGATTTAAAAGTTTACATTACCTCTCTAGTCTTTTTATCTAAGCTCTGTAAGTCTATCTTCCTTTGCTTTAGATGTTCTAGGTACAGCTTACAATGTTCAGCTACCTTTTTGTCTGCTGGTAGTCTATCATAAGTCTTCCTAGCTTTTTCTTTAGAGAGTTTGTTTATATCTAGATCAGAATATGAGTTCAGTCAGTTTTTTTTTCACTTTTTAAGTCTGATATATTCAGCACTCTCTATTCAGTCTAGGTTTATCTCATTTTCAGCATTTTGGTCATCTATCTGAGTATAGAACAGTAGTAAGTCAGGGATAAATTCCATAATATCTTCTACTGTTCCTGCTCTCAATAGATGGTCTGCTTTTTCTAAGATTTTATTCATCTCCAAATGGTAAGTCTAAATTTTCTTCAGCTGTAGCATTCTGATAAGCTGTTCTTAGCTGTGATTCTTGGAACTCATCAAGCTCGTATTTCTCTTTTATCTTGTTTATGAAATCATTTTGATCTAAGCATTGTTTCATAAACTCAGTATTGCTTATTGCTTTTTGGAATCGGCTTTGATAAGTAGGTTTCTTAGTCTGAGATTTAGCTGTATTTTCTGCTTTGTTTATCTCATCTACTGAAGCTATAGAGTCAATAACTCAGATTCACATGAAAGCTAAAGCTCTACCTACTGCTGATGTTTCAGCATTCTCTAGAGCAGATGTTTTATTGATAAATCCATCTCCCCATGTAGCTTGTGAATATCAAGTAAATACTCTATTAGGTTTATCACAGTCAGGACATACAACTGCTTTGATAATTTCTTTATCTCAGATAGTTTCTCTTGTAGTTTGAATGCATCCATTAGGATAATTCTCATTAAAGTATAGCACTCTATCTGATACTAAGACATATTTCTTTCCTTTTATGTCTATTGCTTTGTCTTTTAGTTCTGTCATTGTTTCTTTTTAATACGATCTAAATGTAGTTTGATAAGTTTATTATCTTTTGCCTTACTCTCTAAGTAAGCTATTCTCCTAGCTTGGATTTCTTCAAGCTGTTTTTTGTGTTCGTGTGTCTGCATTTTACTTTAGCATAGAGATTAAATCTTCAATAGGTGTATCTGATATTGATAATATCATAAGTAAACTTTCATAATCTGAATATTCCATAACTTGTGGGAATTTATCAAAATCTATCTTATCATTCTCTACTAACCATTTGATAAATCCATATTTTTTGCTTAGTGCATAACCATCAAATGTATCTTTTTCGTATGCTACTGTGTTAGCATTACAATGTCGCAGATGTCATTCATACTCTTTTCGTGTGGGTGATTCTTCAACTATCGCTCAGCTTTCTCTTTCTTCTTCTGTAAGTCAGTCATCTATTATTTCCCATCTGCTTTCTTCGTACTCGTTTATAAGTTTTAGTAGTTTCTCCATTGTTTAGTCCGTTAAACGATTTAAAATGTTGTTTAGGATTTCTATATTCACTCTATCTCCATTCTTTCTTCTCTTGTTTATCTCTGCTGTAGCTTGTTCTCTAAGTTCGGCATCTTTGATTTGATAAAGAGCATTGTCTACACTATCAACTTTTCTGCTCTCTACTCTTTTGATAGAAGATATAGCAATTAAATCAGATCATAGATTTAGGAATTTGTTGTTTCAGTTTAGCATTCTCTCTAAATCGCTGACTGATACTGGTGTGGGATATACCTTATCATCAAATGTGTGGATGTATGATAGTTCCTCATAAATTTTAATGTCATTCATTTTTATACGGTAGGAATTGAAACGACTTTAGGAGTGTAGCTTTTTATTCTATCCATGATTACTGCATAATAGGGTACTCACTCCTTGTTTTTCTTATTGAGCTTTGCTATAGATAAGATGTTTTTACTCCAGAAATCATCGTGTGGTAGATACTGGAGTATTAGCTGAAAGTTTTGAAATCAGATTTTTTTTATAAGTTTCTCGGCTTCTTCTATTTGTGATTCAATATATTTTTCTTTTCATTGTTTATTTATTTGATAGTTTATAGATGTATATGTTATGTTATTATCTATATATCATGTTACTATATTTAGTAATATACTATTACTATATATAAACCCTCAACTTTCTTCGTGTGTCTGATTTAGCCAGTTCGTGTCTGATATTTTCAGTGTGAAACAGTTGGTATTTTTGACTGTTTCACTCTGTTTTTGCTGACTGTTTCACTCTGTTTTTTCAACTGTTTCACTCTGTTTTTTTGTCTGTTTCACACTGTTTTTGTTCCCCCTCATTTTTTCTGATCTACTCAAGTTGGGATCAAATAAATCTAACAATTCTTTACATTCTATCTCTCAAGTTATCTTATACCTAACAAAATCTCATAGGATTCTCAGCATCTCATCAATATCTTTAGTATTAGCATATTCTATAAGCCTATCTGGGATATTGACTGTCTTCCTCATGCTTCTACTTCTGTAAAATAAATTGGTCTTTGGTAAGGATTCATTTTGGCACGAGTCCCTTTCAAATCTCATACACAATTTCAAAGAATCCCCCCTCAAACTCTCTCATGTTGTGGTACTCTCCATTAGGATCACATCCTAAGTAGTTTATACCATCTCCCTTGCTGGTAATAATTCGTTTATTCATGGCAATGGTGGATAAAAAATAAAAGAGTTTTCCTCAGTTTATAAGTAGTATCTCCTGTTGCCATGAAAGGCTCTAACAAAAAAGAACTCACTTATATATACTGCAGGTCGGTTTTGGGAATTTACCTGCAGTAAATATAAACAAGTTCTTATATTTACTGCCCAAAACCCTTTTTGATGTCAGCTTTTTCTAGTGTGTGATAGACTTTATTTGTGTGATAGAGCCTTATAAAGAAAAAAGCCATTCATCTTACAATGAATAGCTTTCATGTATATATAGTTCTAATTGCAGTTCTGAACTTGTATCAAGGTACATTGTGCAAAGTAGATTTCTATAATTTTTTAGAGCTGGATAGCTCTTATACAGGAATGTTGCCATTCATTGATACAACAATGATACTCAAAAAAATTTTAAAGTCAAATAAAAATGCACATATTTTTTATGTGGCTTCATAACTAGACTTTCAGATAGGGTAGTTGTATAAAATTTCCTGATCTTCCAAAAAAAGAGGGAAACTCCCCTACAATTTTGGTATTAAAAGTTGTGTTTTTCTTAGTTTATCATTGCTATAATCTAAATATGTCTGAGTAGTAGATATATTTTTATGTCATAGAATTTGGCTTATATATGCTATATCTCCCCCATTAGATAGCATCTGAGTAGCACAGGTATGTCTGAGTTTATGTGGTCGTACAGTAATTCAGACTTTTTTTCATGCTTTAGAAATTATTTCTTCTACACTAGCTCTACTGAGTGGCTTTCATCTAGAGTTATTAGAATGAGATACAAATACATAATCAGAATTTATTTTTAATTTTCTCCTTAGGAATAAGTACAGCTCAATAACCTTAACATAATCAGAATATAAACATACAAGTCTTCTACTTCATCACTTCCCTATTATCTGCATATTCTCTCTAACATCCTGTACTTTTAAATTAACTAATTCTGATACTCTTAATCATCAGTAAGTCAAAACTAATCACATTGCATAATCTCTCATCCTTACAATTTCTTCCTTACTCTTATCTGTTCTCATATAGTTTAACAGCTTTTTCATTTCTTTTTCTTCTAGTGCATTTATATGGTATTCAGGCTCTCTTGCAAAAAGTATTCTTTTATGATCCATAACATTTAATCCTTTATGATTACAAAATCTTAAAAACTTTTTTATTCAAGCTAAATAATTATTCACAGTTCTGATTTCTTTACCTTTTATTCTCTGCATTTCAGCAAACTCCTCTATATCTTCAAGCTCTATTGTGTGTGGATACTCCACTCCCCTTGCACCAAAGGATACTCCCCTAACATAATCATCAAATAATTCTAAGGTTGCGAGATAATTCCTTATAGTAGAATCAGAATAATTTATAGTTTTTAACCATTTTAAAAACTCAGATACTATCATGTACATTTTTTTCATTTATTAAAAAAGTAAAATCATTATAAAAGACTCTACCTTTTTATATCTATCACATAATATAATATAAAAAAGTCAATAATCAAAAACAAGTTAAAGTCTGAAAAATGCGATAACCAAAAGTTTTAAATCAGATTTCAATTAAATTTTCATTTAATTTTTCTCTTGCAATAGTAGATTTCAGGAGTATAATTAGGTGTGATAGATTTTTGATAGAGCCTTAGATTTATATCTGAGGCATTTTGGCTTAATGCAAAAAAAAGCAAAAAAAACAAAAGCACCATCAAGATCTAAGCTAGTAAAGAAAGCTGATTCAGTTTTTTCTACCTTTATTAGACTGAGGGATAGCAATAAAAAATGAATAGTAACCTGTCCATTGTGCTGATGGAAATGACCACGAAAATTAGCTCAATGTATGCACTTCATAACAAGAGGATGCTGGTATTATCGCTATGATGAGGATAACTGCCATGCTGGTTGTATGAGATGCAATGTAATCCTAAACTGAAACTATATTGAATACACTAGATATATGCAGAATAGATATGGTATGTCTGCAGTAGATGAAATGAGGGTAAACTCTAAAAAGATTTTCAAGCTCTCTACAAGTGAACTAGAGAATATCATAGAGAAATACACAGAAAAAATCCAAAAATATGTGGATAAACTGACATAAAAGTCAGATTTTTTACTTTTTAAACAAAAATCATGACTAAACAAATCACAGATTCTGAAAGACTAACCCAAATGACACTCAATAGGAAGTATCTAGAACTAGAAGAGAAAGATAGACAAATCAAGCAACTTACAAGAGAGATAGACTCTCTCAGACTCCAAATCAAAGAAGACAAGGAGACAATTAACACACTTTGTAGACAGATTTCTTCTTTACTTCTTAAAAAGCCTATCCATGCCTAACTTCCAAAGATGAGACATCAAGTATTACTACAAAATCCACTGTGCTAGACAAAAAGCACTAGGTAATACACCTGTAAGCTATGCAGCATTTACTATGAGACTGAAGAAGATGAATCTACATGATGCCATCTATAAGCCCAGAGTAGAATACAATGTAAGAGATACAAATAAAACCCCAATTCAAGATGCAATAAGAAGAAGACAGACTCTCAAAGAAGAGAATGTTATGGCAGCAGATTTTTACCACCTAAAGAAAGTAGAGAAAATGAACACCGTAAAGATGCCTAAACCAAAAAAGACTTTACTCCAAAAAATTATCTCATGGATAAAGAAGAAGTAATGAGACTTAGTGAAGAACAGAACATACAAAGAATGATAGAGATAGCAAAAGTTTTAGTAGCTTATTATATGTGATGAAAGGAGAAATAGATTTTAAACTATCAGACCTACTACTAGAGTGAAATAGATGTAGGAGATGCGGTAAGAAGATATCAGAAAAAGACTTACGATGTAAGAACTGTAGAGCTTATGTAGATAGTGAGTTAAGATGAGAAACAAATCAGCCTTTTTATTTCTTTTTTAAGTTCCACCAATGGCAGAAACAGATGAAAAAAGAACTCTCGTTGTGAGAATAGACTGATGACTATGAAGAGTAGTAGCAATGAGTTGAGCTATTACTGAGGTAGCAAAAAAAAGACCAGTCAAAGTAGTAACAAGCCGACCTCTAGTATTCCGATGAAATCCTTACATAAAATCTGTACATGGATTAGATGATAGGAGGTTATTTGAGGATGTAATTAAATGAAATGATTATATAGAACTAGAGCCTTACACTAAACCTAAATTCTTTAATGACTGAGTAAACTGGCTAGAAATAGCAAAAGAGGAATTAGGATTAGATAAAGTGGCAGAGCCTATCTTATTCTTAGCTGAACATGAAAAGCTGAATAATACTCTATGTAATAATTGTAACCCTATCCTATTTCAGCCTTTTGGATCTACTATGGAGATGAACTGAGCAGACAAAAGCTATAGGAGTATCCTTGTAGAGCAAGCTCAATACATAGCAGACTGACTTGTAGCAAGATGACTAACACCTTATTTGGTAATCAAACCATGAAGCCAACCTGTACTGAATAATTGTCAGATTTTAGATACTCCTGATATGAGATATGTAGTATCCCTATGTGCAAGGTATCCAGTAATCTGATGTGATAGTAGCCTCCATCATTGTGCTAAAGCATTTGGTAAAAAAGCTCTAGTAGTGCGAGCTGGAACAGATGCAGAAAGGTACTGATATGAAAGCAATATAAACATGAGAGAGTATCCTATGGTAAACCACACACCACTTAGATTATGAATGAATGACTTTAACTTTGATATATCAAACCAACATACAAATCAGTTCTCAAATAAATTCCTAGACAAAGTTCTAAATCAGACTTCTTTACTTTTTGATAAATAAATCATGCTATTATTCTTACTAATTGTCTTATGAAACATTATCTGAAACCTAATCTTCTTCTGGATAATGACTAGACTAGAAAAGAAACTACAAAAAGAAGAAGATCTTAAAGAGCCTATCTTCGTATGAGAAGATGAAAATGGTAATTGACTTTACAAATTTGAGTAGATGCTGATTAAACAAAACACAAGAAAATTATTTAAAACCTGAAAGCTATCTGAAAGACAAGCATTTTTTGGTACAGTTGTAAGCTATCAGATTCAATGAGTAATTACTATGGAGAGGTACTTTAAAGAGTGAGAAGAAAAACAAGTCTATGATCTATTACGATATTTATTCTGGGAATATGAATATCATGGACAACAGCTATCAGCCAGACAGATTTCTTATCTCCTTTGAGTAGATCATCGTACAGTAGATAGAATGATAGAAAGGATAAAACGAAAAATAAGGAATACATGAATGATATAAAAATTCTCCAATTTCAAAAAACTGAGTATAATGCATCTGCTACGATTAATGTAGTAGTAGTTCTTCTTCATTGTTTAGTCTATTGGAATTGGGAGTTTATACTCCCTTTTCTTGTTTACTCCAAACTAATCAGACTTTTTTTCTCCAATTTTTAAAAACTGATTATAATGCACATCGTTTATATAGAGACTACATCACCATGAAGAAAGAACTAAACGAAAAACAAAAGATGTTCTGTCTAGAGTACCTTAAAGACTTCAATGCTTCAAGAGCTTACAAGAAAGTCTACTGATGAAGCGAGAAAACGGCAAGAATAAAAGCAAGTAATTTATTAACAAATCTTAACATTCAGCAGTATCTATGAAGTAAAGCTGAAAAGAAAGTAGAAAAAGTCTGAGTATGAGTAGAGTATGTATTAGAGAAATTACAACAGGTAATCAATATCTGAATGTGAGAGCAAGAAGTAGAGCTAGAAGAATGAAAGCCAAAAAAGGTATTAGACTTATCTAATGTAAACTCAGCTTTAGAGAAGCTCTGAAAGTATCATAAAATGTATACTGACAAAATAGAGCAAGAATGAGATTTAAACATTAACATTGTATCTTACAAGAAATGACAGAACTAACTATCCCTTATCATTTTATTCCTAGAGATTATCAGCTACCTATATTTGAAGCTATAGATAACTGAATCAGAAGAATAATAATGGTGCGACATCGTAGAGCATGAAAAGATAAGGCTTGTTTCAATATCATAGTGAAAAAAGCTATGGAAGAAGTCTGAATCTACTACTATGTGTTCCCTACTTATTCTCAATGAAAGAAAGCTGCATGGGATGGAATAGATAAAGATGGATGGAAGACAATAAATCATATTCCTAAAGAGATAATCAAAAGGAAGAATGATACAGAGATGAAAGTAGAACTAATCAACTGAAGTATTATTCAGATTATATGATCTGATAACGTGGACTCCATTGTCTGAACTAATCCTATCGGTATTGTGTTCTCTGAGTATTCATTACAGTCTCCTGCTGTATGGGACTTCCTAAGACCTATATTAGCAGAGAATGGATGATGGGCTATATTCAACTTCACTCCTAGATGAGATAATCATGCTAAAGAGTTATTAGATATGGCTAAAGAGAATAAAGACTGGATGGTATCAATTCAGACAGTAGATGATACAAAAGCGATAAGTAAGGAAGTATTAGAATCTGAAAGGCAAGAGATAATACAGAAAAATGGTAGTGATGCTATCTTCCAACAAGAGTATTACTGTAGCTTTGATGCTGGTATAAATTGAAGCTATTATGCAGAAATACTTACTCAGCTAGAGAATGCAGGAAGAAGAACAACACTTCCATACGACCCAGCTTTAGATGTGTTTACTGTTTGGGACTTAGGAATAAATGACTCTACTGCTATTTGGTTTCGGCAGAGAATCTGAAAGGAAATCAGAGTGATAGATTATTATGAGAATAACTGAGAGTGATTATCTCATTATGTATCTATCCTAAAAGAGAAATGATATAGGTATTGAACTATGCGACTTCCTCATGATGCTCAAGCTCGTAGTTTACAGACCTGAAAGACAGTAGAAGAAAAGATGTACGAATACTGATTTACAGATATTCAAATAGTTCCTAAGCTATCAGTATTAGACTGAATCAACTCAGTAAGAGCTGTATTACCTTATTGCTGGTTTGATAGAGAAAAGACTGAACGATGATGGAAATGCTTAAAGAATTATCACAAAGAACTAGATGAAAAGAGACAGGCTTTCAAATGACCTGAACATGACTGGAGTTCACATGGTGCTGATTCGTTTAGATACCTAGCTGTAGTGAATGAGCTTTACGATGGTACAAGCCAAAAGTGAAAAATAATAGATTCATGGTCTTAATTTACTTAACATATTAGAGATGGTAAACAGTACAACTCAAAAAATGATACAGAAAATCAAAGGATGGACTTATGAAGAAATCCAGCAAAAAGTGGCTCAAGAGTATGATGCGTGAGCTGAAGTTGCTATGAAGAAAAGACCTATCCTAAAAGACTATATCAACTCATACAATGTAAACTGAGAAAAGATGGAAGACTGAAAAACAGTCAGAAGTAAATCCCTGTACACTAACAGGAATCTTTTTATTTCTAGTTTATATAAGAATAGACCACTTGTAGAGATACAAGGAAGGAAAAGATGAGATGATGAATATGCTAAAACATGGAATAACTTACTAAAATTTGACTATGAAGAACTAGATGAAGACCAGATTTGTTATAAGAAAATAGAGGATGAAGTAGATTACTGAATTTATCTAGCAGTAGATGAATGATGGGATAAAGTAACAGAATCTCCTAGAAAAAGATTATACTCTCCTCTTTGCTGGATACCTGATCCATTCTTTGATATAGTGAAATGATTTAGCTTTCATGGATTTGAGCTAACTCTAACAGATGAAGAAATATCAGACTTATATAAGAATACTGAGCTAATGCTCACAGATAAAGAGCTTAAAGCTCTAAAAGAAAAAGTGAAGAATGATTATGATGCTAAACTTAGTGCATGGGCTGACTGATATGGTATAGATGATTTCTTCCCTACAGTAAAATCTCCACTTAAATGTTATTCAGTTTATAGACACTTTACTAAATTCAATGGTAGATGGTATCTTACTGAATGGGCTAATGATAGAACATTACTAATCAGATGTGAAGAGATAGAAGCTGTAAGAGGAGAAGAGAAAAAAGATCCAACACTTATCCCATGTCCTGTAGTACATAGCTGGTTATTCCCTAAGAAATGAGATCCTTATGGATTATGTGTATGAGATTTAGCTAAAGATAATCAGGATTCAGAAGAAAGTATCATGAACTTGCTTATAGATAAAGTGCATGAAGAAACATTTAGCTGAATAACTGTATATAATTCTGATGTAGTAGATGGTAAAGAATTGGCTCACAGAAAATTAGGTAAGAGGAAATATGTACCATCTAAATGAAATCTAGAGAATAGAAAGGTAATAGAGAATGTAAACACTCAGACATCATGAACTGGAGATGGATATAATCTAAAGAACATGATAGACCAGAAAAGTACAAAAGAAGTCTGATTTGATGAACAGAGTATTGGAGTATATTCAAGAACTATTACAGCTACACAGAGTGAACTATTACAAGCTAATCAGAATGTAAGACTTTCAACTATATTTAAGATATTCCTTTGGGGAGAAAAAAGATATTGGGATGTATTATGGTATAGAAGCTATCAAAAACATTTCAAGATGACTTCAGAAAAAAACATAACTCTGAATAACTGAATAGGTAGTGTAACATTTACAGTAATGGGTAAAGATTTGGATACTAAAAGAGATTTACACTTAACATTCAAAACTCTCCTAGATAAAAAGGAACAGGATGAAGCTAATAAGAGTGCATTTATGGCAAGCTATCAACCACTAAGGCAAGCTGCTACACCATTTGGACAAATCCTACTAGATAAAGAATTTGGTACTGTAATGTGAATGGATCCTGAATTAGTGAACTCAATATACAAATATCCACCTGAATATGATAAAGCTATACTAGACTTAGAGCTAC
>Ga0326512_10001787_pt1 | contig 16242 bp, 13 predicted proteins | sample 1_2617_0518_D_FD_203652 | JGI IMG/M metagenome (GOLD analysis project Ga0326512, IMG submission 203652) | Bovine rumen microbial communities from UC Davis, California, United States - 1_2617_0518 | ecosystem: Host-associated > Mammals > Digestive system > Stomach > Rumen | place: USA... | reverse complement strand
GATATCATATTGAAAATCAGTGGTTATGATGCAAATGACTGCGGTAGTATGTTTAAGATGCAATTGCAGCAGGTTTGCAATCTGTTGACATTTGATACGTTGAGGTATATTACCTTCAGTGGAACGAATGCTGATAGAAGTATGGATGAGAGACTTATCCATAATTTGATATTCAGTCAGCATAGTGAAGACTCGGCTAATAGTGATTTGTGGCTACTTAATGAGGATTATCTGCATTATAATGGTTTTTCAGAACATAGGTTGAGTGATATTGAGATTGGCGGGCAAAATCTTTTTAGGGAAATTATTGATGAAGAAGAGCAAAGATATTTAAACTCGTTGGGAGAGAAGCGTTTAAAGAAAAGACCAGATATATTACTGTTCCCTTCTGAGCATAAGTGCGTTATCATAGAATTAAAATCGCTGGATGCTAATGTCTCTGATTATTTGGGTCAAATAAACAAATATGCAACGTTTGTCAGGAGCTATACAACTGATGAATTCCGGATAGACACTTTTTATGGCTATCTTGTCGGTGAAGCGCTTGAACCAAATGATGTGAGAGCAGCGGATAATGATTTTAAGTATGATCCGAAATTCAATTTTTGTTATAGACCATATAAATCAATAGCCTGCCTTGGTGATCCATCAGGAAGTCAGGATGGTACAATGTATACAGAGGCTATTTCATTCTCAGAGTTGTTGAAAAGGGCCAAGAAAAGGAATGAATCGTTTAAGGCGAGGTTATTTCCGACTGTCGTGCAAAGGGAAAGAGAAGAGAATGAAGATAATGAAGACTGATGTGAGGTAAGATGGTAGAAGGATGAGATGAGAGCGACGGGGAGGATGATTTTGGAAAATATACCTATGAAAAAGATTTCATATATAAGTGTGAGAGCTTTGGCAGTTTTTTTAGATTAAGATTAAAAAAACAGATTGGAACTACTATGAACATTTTCAATATTAACTTCAAATTTCTCGGTTTGACAAAAAAGTCTATCGATGAGGCTTCTATAATGAAGTATCTTAATCGAGGTGGGGCTACTCGAATATGTTTTGGCACCACTCATGCAGAAGCATTGAAACTGACGTCGGATGGAGGAGATATAAAAGCTTGGTTAAATTTACCATTTGCGGATACTATCAAGGTGATGTTGGAGCGTAAGGTCGGGAATGGTGTTACACTGTATGAGAAGAAAAACGGAAACGGATATTGTTTTCCAGCTAAAAACGATGAAACAGTCAATGCGATAAAAGACTTTGTGAAAAAGTACCAAGATGTGGTGTTCCTCTGCGATAATCTTGATATGTCGGTAGCTATATCTATGCACGAGTCGGAGCCGGGAAAAAGAACTGCAATCGGTGAAGCTGAGTATCAGGTGAAGTATAATCCGGATAATAAAGATACCACAGTTGAAAGAGCTTTGCTCCTTGATAAGCTGCGAGCAACTCTTGATGACATGCCATACTATAATAATGCGGACTATATATGCGCCATTCCAAGTAGCAAGACATTTGTAAGGGAAATGATTGCAAACTTGGAGGGTTGGAATGGCAAGGATATCTCGGATAAAGTGTCGTGGCGTTCGAAAGATAAAGATTTAAAGAATATTGAATCTACAGAGGAGAAGATGGAAGCTCTCAAGGGCTTTGGCTTGACGTTTGATAATCTTGACTTAAAAAATAAAGCCATCGTATTGGTGGATGATATGTATAAGTCGGGGTTGACAATGCAATTTGTAGCAATGAAAATGAAAGAGGCTGGTGCAAAATACGTCTTTGGCATCTGTCTAGTAAAAGCTTTGGGCAATAATTAGGAAGGGTTTAGCGTTATTATCGTATGTGTGAGATACGTGAAGTACAAGCTATCTATAGTTTCATGAAGGTTGGGGGCATAGGCATAATCCGAACCAACAAGGAACTTGCTTCTTACTCGGAGCAAATGGGTTCAATGTGGGGATTAGAAAACTGGCTATTGTCTGCTCTGACGCCTAAGCAAAAGGAGGAATTTCATTCAAAATATGAACGTGTAGAAGGACTGCAATATGAGTCTAATGACGTGCTGTTTAATACTATTCTTGATCATTCCTATCCAGTGTCATTAAAAAATCTCCTGAAAATGTCAACACCTCCGGTGCTGTCCATGATAGGTAATGTAGGCCTGCTTAGGAATAAGAAAATTGGTTTCAGTGGATCTCGAAAAGTGTCGGATAAGGGTATTGAAATAACCAGAGACTGTGTGGATCAGCTTTCCCATATTTCGAACGTCAGTATTGTGAGTGGATATGCACAGGGGGTAGACAAAGAGGCCCACTACACCGCGTTGAAGTCTGGTGGCAGCACTATCATAGTACTGCCTAATGGCATTAAGGCATTTTATGTCCGCAAGGAATTAAGAGAAGTGTGGGATTGGAATCGTGTATTGGTCATCAGCGAGTATCTACCCGAGGATGTTTGGACTGTCACGCGTGCTATGAATCGCAATAATACCATTATTGGCCTGAGTGATGCGATGGTGGTAGTGGAGGCTGGTCTGACGGGGGGAAGCTTAGATGCGGGTAATAAGACACTTCAAGACCATAAGCCTCTTTTCGTGCCGAGATATGCTGAATACCCTACATCGGCTCTTGGCAATCCGCTGTTACTTGAGAAAGGCGCTCACAGTATCAGCCGCAACAGGCTGACTCAAAGGGCCAATATACAACCGTTTGAAATGCTGGTAAAAGAGTGAACAGTTTTCTGGGAACGGAGGAACATGCTCTCTTTTTGAGGGTGTAAGATTAGGGGACTCTGCAAGCAGAGTGTGGCGGTGCAATCCACTTATGGTTCATGATTAATGGTTAATGATTAATGGTTAAGGGTTCTTTGACCTAAAGGTACAAAGCGAGCAATCTCGAGCGAATGGTTCATGGAACTACGGATCTACTGAGGAACGGAAATACGGAAACACGGATTCACGGAGCGAGGGATTTACGGAATCACGGATATACGGATTGATGGAGGGGCAGGTGTGAAAGCATCTGCCTTTTGCTGTTTACAATGGATTGTCGAAGATACCTTTACTCGAAAATATGTTGGTAATTATTTTGTATTTTACTCGTTTAATCGTATCTTTGCAACAGAAATGGTTTGAAATTCCAATATCCCTACGGACCATCGTCCTTGTGTAGAGGTGGTGATTTGACAACGATTCACTTTGCGGATTTTATTCTTTGGCTCATTCATCTGAGTCAAGGGAAAGATGTGTGAAGTGTGGGAGGTCGAGTTGCTGGCTCTTGAAGGAGGGGGATATTGAAGTAGGTTCAAGTTTTGTATCAAGAATTAGAGAATTAGAGAATTAGAGAATAATTGATTTATGGCTTTACTTTATCCTGAACTTAGCAAGAAGATTCTTGGAATTGCGATGCAGCTGCATCGTGAGATGGGATGTGGGTTTAAGGAAAAAGTGTACCAGGATGCCTTTGAGGTGTTACTGAAGGAAGCTGGGGTCAAATATGAGAGGGAAAAGCATATTGACCTCGTCTTTCATGGTATAATGCTAGAACATGACTTTTACTATGACTTTCTTATTGAAGACAAGATTGGTGTAGAGTTGAAAGCCATGTCTGAGATAATCGGAGAATTTGAAGCCCAGATAATCAATTATCTGCATGTGAGCAATCACAAGCTTGGCTTGCTGCTGAACTTTGGAACCACCAGTCTGGAATACCGCTGGTATCCGAATGAATGGCACTATCGTGACGACAAGGCAGAGATTGGGTAAGGTCTAGAATTAGAGAATTTGAGAATTTTCTCATTGTGCTGTTATATTTTGAACAGAGTAAGAGAAAAGTTTAATAAAAAATGAATTTTGAGTCCTTGTTTCACGCGACTTGGATGGATTAAACGGAATGCCAGATTGGTAGGGCAAAATCTAGATAAGAAGTAGTAAGATGGGAAAAATGAACGAGATATTTGTTGCCATAAAAGAAACTGGATGCTGAAGTCTGAGGTCTGAGGTCTGAGGTTTGAAGGATGAACGAAGGCTGAAGGCTGATGTTGGAGGGCTAATACGATGGCTGAAGGATGATGTAAGTAGGCAGATGTATGATGAAACTCATAGATAAACAGTTATTAGATGACGTGAGTAGGCAGGCACAAAAGTCTGATAGACTGAGGATGAACTACAACTTTCATCAGTCGTTGGAGGATAAATGCCATCGGATGCTGAATGCGGTGGAGCCTGGGACTAAGGTTGAGATACATCGTCATCCGACTAAAGACGAGTCGTTTGTGCTTCTTCGTGGTAGGGTTCGGGTGAATACCTACAATGATGATGGTACAGTGATAGAGAGTGTAGTTCTTTGCCCTGAGGATGGACTCTATGGGGTGGATATCCCCAAGAATGTCTGGCATAATATAGAATGCTTGGAGTCAGGGAGTGTCTTCTTTGAATGTAAAGAAGGGCCGTTCTCAAGACTCGCAAGCTCGAATGAGCGACCAGAGGTCGAGCGTGTGGAGCATGAGGAAGATGGCGTTTTGCGCCTTCAACGATAACGATAACCTTAACGATAACTGGATTCAACTTTGATATTAACGTTAACATTAAAATTAACGGTATTACTAATGTTAAGTTGTCTTAAATATAGAAGGAAGAGAACGCGCAAAAGATTAAAAAGTTGTAATTTTGCAAATAACTTGGGATAATATGCCCAGAATAATTAGATTTATAAGAGAGTTGTAAAACTTCATGGTATATGAAAGAAAAGATATCTTTTAAGGTGTCAGCCAGAACGGCCAGGTTGATTGGTCGTGAGAATGTGGCGACCGCAAAGGGAGCCATCATTGAGTTGGTGAAGAATGGATACGATGCTGATAGTCGTTTCAGCCTCGTGTTCATTGATAACCATTATGCCACCTATCATGAGGAAATTTCTGCTTCAGACTATAATCTTTACTTAGAAAGAGGCATATCCAAGACTCTTTTAGATGAAATCTATCATTACAACACAACCAGCAATACATATTGTGAACGGGAGCAGAGAAGCGAAGGATATCTTGAGCAATTGAAGTTGAAACTCCGTGAACTGGCCGTCATCTTTATCATTGACAATGGAGATGGCATGACTGCTCAGATAATTCGTGATCATTGGATGACAATTGGAACGGACAACAAGGCGGAGAACATAAAAACTCGTAATGGACGAGTGAAGGTTGGGGCAAAAGGTATAGGCCGTTTCGCACTGGACAAATTAGGATCTAAGTGCGAGATGATGACATTCTATAATCCTATTGTTTATAAAGACTATATAGAAAGGAGCGAGGATGCCGCTAACGGCTATCGCTGGGTGGTAAATTGGGAAGACTTTGAAGGAACAGACAAAACTATTGATGACATTAATGCAACATTGGAACCCATCGAGGGAATGAGCTTCTCAGAACTTTTACACTCGCTGCCTTTCAATGAGAATATTGTAAGTAAACTTGATGGGTATGACCTTTCGCATGGTACTATCCTGAAGATTATGATGCCGCGAGAGTCGTGGGATAACAGTAACATTGGTAGGATATACGACGACTTGGGCGTCTTGCTACCGCCAACGGAGTCGAATGAATTTGCCATATATTTGTACGCAACAGAAACGCCCAATGACTATGGCCGCGTAGAGGCTTCTGTTTGCGATGACTACGACTACAAGTTGGAGGCGCATGCTGATGAGCATCAGAACGTAACTATAAAGATATATCGCAACGAGAACGATACGGATGCCATACCAGCACCTTTCTTTAAGCGTGATAAAATGCAGGTGGCTCCTTATACACTTGATGACTTTAAGCGAGGTTACTGGACAACGACACGTTCTTTCCGCGAGTTGTGCCCAGGTTTTGCAGATGTCGACATTGACCATGTGTTTGGCAAGGTGGGCCCGTTTGACTTTACCTTTTATTACCTAAAGCGCACCACTAACAGCAAGGAGGAAAAACGATTTTTCTATAAGCCTTGTGCCTATAACCTTCGCAAGACGTGGTTGGATAAATATGGTGGTATCAAGCTTTTTAGAGATGAATTCAGAGTTCGTCCATATGGCGAGCGCCGTGATTCAGCTTTCGACTGGTTAGGACTCGGAGCCAGAAAGGCTAAAAGCCCCGCTGGTATAGCTAAGAGCAATGGCGGCTACAAGGTGGAGCCTGAAAATGTGGCTGGGTCTGTAAAGATTTCCAGAATATTCAATGTGGATTTTGATGACAAGTCGAGTCGTGAAGGGTTGCAGGAGAATAAGACCTTCCTACTGTTCGAGGAGTTGATAAAGAGCATTATCAGCATCTTTGAGGAAGATCGCTCCTATATAGCCAGAGAACTGGATGCCTTTGACCGCGAGCGTAACTGGGATGCCAGAACCCGAGAGGAAGCAGAAAAACTTGTCCAAGAGATTCTAAGGCAACGAGACGAACAGCGTAAAAGTGACGAAGGGAAGAAGGATGAAGGAAAGAATGAAAATGAGCAGCAAAGAGCATACAACGCTCACTTGGAATTGCTTGCAGAGTCTGTGCGCCAGAAAGAGGAGGAACTGGCCCAAATGCACGAGGAACAGAAGATGCTACGCGTGCTGGCCAGTAGCGGGCTGATGCTTGCGTCGTTTAGCCATGACCTGAGCAAGCTGAACATTACTCTCGATACACGTTATGAGAAGATAGAACGGCTTTTTGAATTAAAGGTGAATCGAACCTTATATGACGGTATTGAAGACCGAAAAAACCCCTTCTATTTGCTACAGGATGCGAGAAAAACGGACAAAAAGATACAGAGTTGGCTTAATTTTGCCACGGGGGTTATCAAGAAAGACAAACGCAAACGTAACAAACTTTCTCTGACGGACTATTTCAATCGACTGGGCGAAACTTGGAATACCTTCTTTCAGTCGAGAGCCATCGCCTTTAGCTTCGAGAATGATAATAATCTCTCGATGAGGGTATTTGAGATAGATATGGACAGTATCTTCCACAATCTGTTCTCCAACTCCATAGAGGCATTCAACCTGATGCGTGTGAACCGTCCTCGAACCATTCACATCAAGGTAACGGCGACCGACAAGCATATCGTTATTGAATACAGAGATAGTGGTGCTGGTTTATCTCCTGATATTCATAATCCTAACGATATCTTCAAGCCGTTTTTCACCACCCGCAGGAATCCGTCAACAGGCGAAGAGGTAGGTACGGGTCTGGGGATGTGGATAGTTAAAAGCGTACTTGAAGAAAACGACGCAGGGGCAGTCATTTTAAACCATGATGACGGCTTTGGAATTAGATTTATGTTTCCGATAAAATATATAAGATGATGAAATATAAAGTATTGTTTATTGACGAAGAAAAACGGCAGCATGATGAGTTTGCCGACTTTATGGATAAATACCAGGAGAAGGTAGAACTGACTTGCTGTTTCCCACAACCCACACTGGATGCGACCATAGCCATGATAGACGAACTGCACCCAGATGCTATTGTTTCTGATTTTAAGTTGAATGACATTAAAGAGGATATTACATACAATGTCGGTTTTGACGGTTCGGAATTGATGGATGCTTATCTTGGTGAGCGTCCAGGATTCCCTTGCTTTGTCCTTACCTCTTTTGATGACCAGGCGATATACAGAAGTCATGATTTGAACATTGTGTATCTGAAAAGGGACTTGCATCCTGGCAAGGACGATAAAATTACCTTTGCAGACAGAATAATACAAAAGATAGTATGCTATCAAACGGAGATTGCACAGTCACAGGCCCGATTGAATGAACTGATAGAGTTGCGAAGAAATAATGAGGCCACTTCGGAGGATGAGCAAGAGCTGATAGAACTGGATTCTTTTCTGGAGCGCTCTTTAGGCAAGAAGACGCAGGTGCCAGACGGCATGAAAGAGTTGTCAAACATGAATCGTCTGAACGAACTGATAGGAAAGGCGAACGAGATATTGGCTAAATTGGAAGGAGAATGAGCAAAGCATTCAGAAAAACAAGACCAGCACGTCGTAAAAATGTACCCCAAAGGAGTACTTATGGCGCATATAAAGATGAGTTGGCAGAAGACTTCAATCATCGTTGCGGTTATACCGATTGTAGTGATTTCTGGTTTGGCGGTCAGCGTACTTTTCAGATAGACCACTTAAAACCGTGGAGCAAGTATCCAGCCCTAAAGACCAAGTACAGCAACCTTGTCTATTGTTGTTCATACGTCAACAGGGCTAAATGGGATGATGATAGCCTTCACTACCTGGACCCTTGCGATGTGAATTACAATGACCACTTCGTTCGTGATGACAATGGATTCATCATAGGCAAGACGGCTGATGCCCAATATATGGTACAGAAGATGCATTTGAATCTGACTCGGTATGCTCTGATATGGACACTTGATACGCTGGATGATATTATTACCAGATTGAAAGTACATAGAAAAGCTCATCCTGAGATAGAAGAGTTGTTGGTAGCCTTGCAGGATAAATATTTTGATTACGTTCAGAATTTACGCAAGCACCAATGAGACAAATCCTTCAGTATCTGAGGCGTCATCGTGTGTCTGATACTCAGACTATCAACCGGTTATTTGTCTCCGCGTTTATTACGGCAAACCACTTGAAAGTCAGCGATGGCAATTTCTTGCACAGCTATTTAATTGAAAGAGATGATGACCATATAACACATTTGATGTGGATTCAACAACGGATTCGCGAAAAGATAATTGTGTTTGGTCTGGAGGAACTTATAGGACTTTTCGAGTTTGTTATTTCGCCTTCTGACCGAGTCGTCACGGGGGCAATCTATACACCCAAGGCCATTCGCAGCAAGATTATCAATCATTGCTTGGAAAATTGCTCTGAGGATGAATTGAGTGCATTCAGAATTGCGGATATTAGCTGCGGTTGTGGTGGGTTCTTGATGGACGTGGCACAATATGTACACCTACGGACAGGAAAGACATTTGCAGAGATTTACCGCGACAACCTTTTTGGAATAGATATTGAGCCGTATTCCATTGAGCGTACAAGAATCGTATTGTCGTTGTTGGCCCTCATGTACGGTGAGGATCTGAATAATGAATTCAATCTGCTGTGTGCAGACACACTAGACTGGCGTTCTGACACCTTTAATGAGCGATACAAGTATTTCGATGTGGTTGTAGGTAATCCGCCATATGTCTGTTCCAGGAATATGACAGACGAGATGAGAAACGAGTCGTTGGAGTATGAAGTTTGCCGGTATGGTCATCCTGATTTATATATTCCTTTTATTCAGATAGCTACAGAAAGTCTCAAGATAGGAGGTAGAATGGGCTTCATCACGATGAACAGTTTTTTCAATAGTCTTAATGGCCGGGGATTAAGGGAGTATTTGGAAAAGAAAAGGCTGGAGGTGAAGATTGTAGATTTTCGCGGTTATCAAGTGTTTAATAGCAGAAGTACATACACCTGTCTGTTATTTGTAAACAATGTGCCGTCGGAACATCTGTCGTATGTGTCGGCAGAAAACGGGAATGTGGAATCGGCATTCCGTTTCGAACAGATTCCTTACAATAATCTGGACGCAACAAAGGGGTGGAACCTAAGATGGACAGCCAAAGTCACCAAATATGAGACAGTGGGGATACCCTTGGGAAAGTATTGTAGTTCTCGTCATGGTATAGCAACACTGAGTAACAAGACTTTTATTTTCAGTCCTAAGTCAACGGAAGATGATATATATATCCTTGAAAAAAATGGCATTCGTTATCCAATAGAACAGGGCATCTGCCGTGATGTTGTCAATAGCAATAAGTTGAACTCCGGGGTTGACTTTGATACATTGATTGAGAAAGTCATCTTTCCTTATCATATAGACGAGACAGGCAGAGCCGTTGTCTATAGCGAGGAAGAGATGCAGGAGCGATACCCGATGGCTATGGCCTATCTGCAATCTCAGAGAAAGGTGTTGGATAAGCGAGACAAGGAGCATACAGATACATATCCTGAGTGGTATGCATATGGACGAACGCAGTCACTGGTGATGCCAACATATAAGTTGTTCTTTCCAAAGATAGCTAACAAACCATTACAATGTGTTCTGAAAGATGCCCCGCAGTTGCTTCTTTATAATGGGATGGCCTTTGTAAGCGATGACTTGCGACGGCTTCGTGTGTTGAAGTGTTTCATGGAATCAGAGGTGTTCTGGAGGTATGTTTCCTCAACTGCAAAGCCATATGCATCTGGATTCTATTCTCTGAATGGTGTTAACATCAAAAAGTTTGGAATACCTGAAATGGGCGGTGAACAAGAAGAGGAAATGTTGGCAATTGATAATCCTGCTGATAGGAATGCGTTTATAATGGAACTATATAGGGATTAATGATAACTATATTCAACGTTAACGATAACGGTAATCATAACCATAACGCTAACAGGGTTGATAAGTTGTCAAGGTTAAGGTTAAAAAATAGTTAACGTTATGGTTAAGGTGCCGAAAGCTTTGTGGCAGTTTTATTCATACATCTTTGTTCCGCAATGGGGGAGGAAAGACCTGCTTTGAAAAGCAGGGCACAATTAACGAAGAAGAAATCTGTGATGCAATCACAAAGCAATGGACGAAAGAAGAGCCGCGATAGTATCGCGGGAAACTTCGACAGACTCAGCAACCACAGGACGGGAATGATGAAAGGGAGGAGGAAATAAATTAAGGGATAACAGCTGCGGCCGGGGAGGGCGTGGCTGTTTGTGATTATATAGCCGCGATGGTATCACGACAAACAGAACGAAAGATTTTGCTATTATTCCTATTGTTCAAGATAATAATAATTTCCTGCTTAACAAACTTGTGATATTGAAAGGATGTAGTGGCTGGCTTCTAAAGAATCTTAAGCCAGGAGAATATGTCTTTTCTAACCTTGATTTTGATGGGTTTTACGGCAAGCGAGTAAACTTGTCTGCTATTGTAGGCATGAATGGAAGCGGTAAATCATCACTTCTGGAATTGATATTTAGGATGGTGAACAATGTTGGTGTCATGATGGCTCAGCACATGGATAATCCTGAGTTGTCTCCATCTCTCTACTATGTGATGGGGATATATGCTGACCTTCATTACACGATAAATGGCAACCATTATGTACTTAAGAGTAGGGGTGGAAGCTTTGGACTTGACCTTGGAGATATAAAAATAAAATTTGGGACGAGGGCGGTACCAGAGTTTCGTAATTATGAGGACTACAATAAAGTAACGTATGAAATGCTGCAAGAGATTTCAAAACGTTTCTTTTATACAATAGTAAATAATTATAGTATTCAAGCCTATGATGCCCATGATTATTCTCGCGATCTTTGTGCGAGGATGTATCATGGAGTATGTCATTATCAGGATAACGATGTATCATGGATTAATAGTGTGTTCCATAAGAATGATGGGTATACCACACCAATAACTCTTAATCCTTTCAGACGTGATGGTAATATCAATATGCAAAATGAGGCGATTCTTACAGAACAGCGCCTCGCGGCGATATTGCTGGAGTTTAAAAGTAGAGGATATGAGTTCTTGCCAGACTACACACTAGCAGCGGTCAATTATAAACTTGATCGTGAAAAGTTATTGTCTGGAATTGATTCTATTGATGAGGATTATGTAGGATTTCCTTTTGTTGAAAAGGAGAAACGGAGCAAAAAAGACTCTGCTGCATTGGATTTAGACAAAAAAATGTCTAGGGTTCTGGGCGAATTAAAGAAACTTAGGAATAACAGAGATTCCTATGCTTCTGTTATTATGAATAGGTTTGGAATTATACTTGAAGATGATGCTGATGATCTGTTCTGGATGACTGCTCTTTATATCATCAAGAAGGTGCTCCAGATTGGAGATACATATCCAACATATTCTGAGTTCAAGGGCATTTCGATTAGTGGACCTTTGCGTATAGCAGAATCCAAGGAAGAACGGCAGCTTATAAGACGCCTTTCTAAACATGTCAAGAAAGAACGCTCTCATATCAAGTTGAAATTATGGCAAGCCATAAATTTCTTGAGTAAAGCAAAAGGCAAGGATTTGAGTCTATTGAAAAAAAGTTTTTCATACGATGATTATTTGAATGTTCTATGGGAAGGGAAACTGCAAGTAAATTCTGTATCTCAGCGAATGAACTTGCTACCACCATCATTCTTTGCTGATGAAATAATGATGCGTGAGAAAAAGACAGACCATACAGTACCTGTTGGACGCATGAGTAGCGGGGAACGACAGTTCATGTACTCAATGAGTGCACTAGTATATCACGCACTTAATATACTTTCAGTGCGACAGAGCGACAGAATAGGATATAACAATATTTTGATGGTTTTGGATGAAGTCGAAATTTGCTTTCACCCAGAATACCAACGTACACTCATATACTATTTGATGAATGTGCTAAAGCAGTCAGGAATATCATCGCGTGGTAGCATATATGTTATGATGACCACACATTCTCCTTTTATCCTATCCGATATACCCAAAGACAATATACTTTATCTGAAAGATGGAGGTCAACAAGACAGTGAATCATTCATTAATCCTTTCTGTGCTAATGTCAATGATATATTGAAACAGAGCTTCTTTTTAAGTGAAGGATTTATAGGTCGCTACGCCCAAAAGAAGATTGAAGGTCTGATACGTTTTCTTACAGAATATGAGGAAGGAAGAGGTGAGATAGAGATGAGTAATGCGCAAAAATTGATAAACTTGGTAGGAGATCCCGTTATCAAGGATAATTTACAATTGATGCTTGATGAATTTCTAGAGGCACATCCACAATATGACAATAGGGATAGAAAGAAAGAACGTATCAAGGATTTGAAACGACAAATACGAGAATTAGAAGCAGATGGAGCGAATACTGATAACGAAAGAAGTTGAGAATTGTGCAGCTGAATTCCTAGTGGCCTTAAAAGTCAGGACTTCGAATGCTTTTCGATTGCCTACAGAAAGACTTGAATTGTTCCGTGATTTTTTACTAGGAAAGGGGAAACGTTATGCTAAATATGCTGCATACGTAGATGCTATCATTCGGAATTATGATGCTATCATATTATTGAAACCAATAGATTTTGAGACTTATGAGAAAACACACTTCATGATGCTTAAAGCACCCCAGTTAAAGAAAAAACTGAAATACCAGAAGTCTCGAAAAAGCTTTTATGAACATGTTGTAGATGTGATGCGTTATAAGTGGGTGAGAGAAAATGTGTATCTTGAATTTGGGTTAAGGCTAGGTATTAAGTCTTGTGTTTATTGTAATGCCCAATATGCGACCACTGCAACAATAAAAGGAAAGATAGCTGCGACGTATGATTTGGATCACTACTTTCCCAAGTCTCGTCATCCTTTTCTCTGTACCTCGTTTTTTAATTTGGTTCCTGTATGTGCCAGATGCAATCGGGTGAAGAATGATTCCAAACCAACGTTTTGTTTGTATACAGATGATTTCAAGAAATTGCGACCATTTAAGCTAGGGCTAGATCCTAAATCTGTGATTAACTATATGCTAACCCATCAAGAGCAAAACCTAACTATACAAATGGCACCAAATATTACTTCGGAGAAAACTGAGCTTAATGAACATATACGCCAATTGGGACTTGACGAACTATATTCTGCTCACAAGGATGCTGCATCCGAGGTGCTTTGGAAGGCGAAGATTTACAACAAGGCTTTTCGACAACAACTGGAAACACAGTTTGGGAAATTTTTACCCCACATGGATGACGATATTGACAGATTTGTTGCAGGCTTCTCGCTACGAAGAGGGGACGTACACAAACGACCGCTTACTTTGTTGGGGCAAGATATATATGATAAGTATAGGACTGACTGATTGTTGTTATAGAGCATGAAAATGCAGAATGGTTTTGATGAGATTATGAGTTCAAAGAGAATGATAGGCAGCTGGGAACTGAAGAGAAAGATTGGTAGTGGTGGTAATGGTGAAGTTTGGGAATGCATTGACCAGACAGGGGAAACATATGCCATGAAAATCCTCACAAGGACTACAAGGGAAGCTTACCGACGATTTCTTGATGAGGTAAAAGTGATGCTTTCATATCAAGGTGCTGATGGAATGTTGCCCGTAATCGACTTCAATCTTCCTGAATTAAATGGTTCAGGGTGGACTGAGGGGGAGCTTTACTATGTAATGCCCTTGGCAGTACCAGCAAAAGAACGCTTGTTTGGAAGTATCTTTGAAGAGAAATTGAATGCCATCAGGGATATCCTAAAGATGTTATGCCAACTACATCATCAAGGAATTGCCCACAGGGATATCAAGATTGAAAACATTTTGATGTATCATGAGCATTATGTGCTATCTGATTTCGGACTTGTGTTTTATCAAGATAAACCACGTGTGACAAAAACGGACGAACGATTAGGAGCTCGAAGAACATTGGCACCAGAAATGGAACGTCCGGGCTCAAATAATGCAAATCCATTTAAGGCAGATGTCTATTCTATAGCGAAAACCATTTGGGTGATACTGACAGAATCACAAGATAGTTTTGAAGGTCAATACAGTAGGAATCAAGTAACCAGACTTGAAGACAATGTGAAGTGTCCGAGAGGCACATATTTTACGCCATTAGGAGATTTACTGGCAGAATGTACAGATGTTTTGCCTGCACTTAGACCAGATATAGACCAAGTGCTTGCAAGGTTTGAGGAATGGGAGAAGATGCAGGATGATTTTGCAAAGAGTAACCGTAGTCAGTGGGTGGAGGTAATTAAGGCATTGTTTCCTTATTCTGTTCCAGTACATGCAGAATGGACAGATATTAAAGAAATCAAGAATGTATTGAACTTGATTAGCCATTATGACAGCCTTAATCATCTGTTTTTTCCATCAGGTGGAGGTTTAGACCTTGAGGCTGTTTTTGATTCTTATGAAGATCATTGCTTTGAATTGGACTTTGGGGGACTTAGACATATTGTCAACCCTAGAATCTTGACATTTGAATCAATTGGTGAGGACTTATTATGGAACTATTTTCGGTTGGAATGCAATCCAATGAAACCTGTATTAGAATCAACACCGGAGGACGAATTTGATGAGGGCGTTTCCGAGATCTCGCCTCTTGAATATGTTGATTATGGTGTGATGGAAGATGGCGACTTGGCGAAACAATATGGCTATCATGTAACCGATTTTTCCCGTCAAATTGCAAGGCAACTTAAAGGTAGCTTCGTGATATTCAGCAAGAGTTCGTTTTATAATAGGACAACGGGAACTTATGACGGTAGGCATGACAAAATGAGTGCAGATGATTTTAGAACATATATTGAAAAAGTATACAATAAGTATAAAAAATCTGCAGATGATGTGTATTTAATTGACTTCTAATGTTTGATGTAAAAACAAAGCGTTTTTCTTTCATTGTATTGTTGCTCTGGAAGATTACCAGTCAATAATTGGACTTTGAATAATTCGTATGAGGGAGGTTAAGGAACTGTTTGTGGAAGAACTCACCCTACTGAAGAGGATTCAAAAGTATGGAAAAGAACAGCCACAAGGTGAACAGGAGCGGATTGAGAAGGTTAAGTTACTTTTGCTATTACGTATCTACTCGAATCTGTATTCATCTCTGCTATTAACTGTGCAGGCCTTGAAAACTGGAAAGATTTCATTTTTTCAGTTACCGATTGGATTGTTGTTGCGTTGTTGCTATACCGACTGTCTGTTCGCCCTATACATACAGCGTGCTGACGTGGAACGGGCTTACGAAGAATTGGATTTGAGAACAATAGAGTATGCAAACTCGATGTTGGAGCGCAAAGAGGTATACAGAGATCAAGTGAAGAGTACGGGAAAGATACTTGATGATGATTTTATAGACCATTTGTGGGAGTTGACGATGGAAGACAACTTTCTGGGACTGCTTACACTTGATGATAATCTGGAAGAGTTGACGGTAATAAAGCAAACGAAACAGCAATTGAAAGATGAAGGTTTTTCAAGGGTGAAGAGTGTCTTGACCAAAGATATTGTAGACTTCTTAGTCGGGATTCCTGAACTTGAAATGGTGGCAACACGATTGTTTCACTATTATAAGTATTTCTCTCAATATGAGCACTTCTCTGAGAATGGACAAGGGGATGTCCTTGCGTCGTCGGAAGAGAATGGAAATGATAACATACACTTGCCTTCGGCCATCAGAGCACTGAGTGCAGGGATGGAAGAAGTGATGAAGAATGGTAGGGTATGTTTTTAAATAGGGGTAAA
>Ga0326512_10001786_pt1 | contig 16242 bp, 17 predicted proteins | sample 1_2617_0518_D_FD_203652 | JGI IMG/M metagenome (GOLD analysis project Ga0326512, IMG submission 203652) | Bovine rumen microbial communities from UC Davis, California, United States - 1_2617_0518 | ecosystem: Host-associated > Mammals > Digestive system > Stomach > Rumen | place: USA... | reverse complement strand
AATATGTGCCTTTGCTTTTACTTCTGCTTCAGTATTTGGCTTAATACCAAATTCTTCTCTAAGAATTCTATTATTCTCAACCTGTTCATCTGTAAACATTTTATCATATACAACAGTTACTTTGTTGATATAAAGTACAGAATATGGCGAATATTCATTATAGCCACTTGGTGCATTTGTTTTAATTCTAAATCCAACAAGATAAAGTCCATCAGCGCTTGACCCCAATACTGGTGAAGCGGTTGGTTCACGTTTATTTGGGTCTTCAATATAAGAAGGATTATCAAATACCAACTCAAATGGTTCCATAGAATGGATAGCATTAAAGTCCTGTGGCATCAAGATTTCTTTTACTGGACCAGTAGGCGATGTTCTATACATTAGAATAATTTCATCGTAGGGTCTATTAGTTGTTGCTTCTACCTTAACTGACTTAATGTACTTTACATTATAAATAAAGCCCGTTCCAATTCCTTCATCCTTTTCATTTAAGAACGACGGATAAGCGGTAAGAACTTTATAAGAAGTTGATAAGTTGCTTGGTACATCAAATGCGATAAATCTAATGCCCTTATCATTAGGCTCAAGAATCTTAAATGAATCTTTTCTAAAATGACCAGAATCAGATGTCATTTCAAAATTTGAAATATAATCATAACCATCTAGGTCTGACTTAGCTGAAGAATCAAAAAGAATCTTCTCCTCCGCACAAAGAGTTGCTGTTATCATAAATACTGATAACATTACTAAAATAAATTTTTTCATTTCTAATGAAACTCCTAAAAATTTTAAGTAAATTCTATTTATTAATAATAGCTAAAAATCAATTAGTTCTCAATTTACTTAACATTAAACTTAAATTTTGTAAGGTTTTCTATTTCATCTATTGTTGTATTTTCAACAATATTATTCTGATAAAAAATATAACACTCAAAAACTTTATTATTAACTATAAATATTTTAAAAAAAGCATTTGGTATTACAATATCGCCTACTAATGATAATCGGTCTTTTGTAGTATACAATGGTCCACAAACAATAGTTACTAGCTGATATTTATTTGCTAGAATATGCGCATAAGCCTCATATTTTTTCCAATTACCCCTATTTAATGCGCTAGTTTGTGGGCATATATTACAAGTTCTAAATGTATTTATTGATGATTCCTTACTCCAGTCTCTATCATTACTTGGGCACATGTGACCCTTATCATATCCAGATTTTATATATCCTATTTCCTTTGCAGAAGATAAGCATTGTTTAAATCCAGACTTAGCTCTATTATCCACACTATCAGCTAATACGGCATCTTCAAAAGTTAAATCCCAAATTACAAAAGCTGGATTATTATAATTTGTACTATACCATACCTCATAAGTTTCATGATTGTGATATTCTAATTCTCCAGAATACTCTACTTCAATATGCTCATTTGCGCTTAAATTAAATACTAAAAATAAAAATATATAAAATATTGATAATTTCTTATACATAATTATAATATTAGTAATCTATAAGACTAATTAATAACTATGACGAATGACTTATTAGCAACTGCTGCAAATGCGTCTACCGGATTTTATATTACTCTTGTTATAACAATATCTATTATTCTATTTTTAACGGTATTATGCGGTTATTACATATTAAAAACTAATAGTTCTATTTCTATCGGAAATTTTAGAATTGACGCATCTAAAAAGGAATCAGTAAAAGAGCCGGATAATAAAAAAGAAAAAGAAATACATGATGCTAAAAAAAGTGTAGAAGATTACACTCGCGCAATTATAGCAAAGCAGTTTGACCAAGTTGTTCCATTTCTATCTTCATTAAGACCTATATTTAATAGACTTTGTTATTCAATATTAAATGACGCTATGGCAGAAAGCTTAGGCGTTGAAAGAGAAATAAGAATACCACAGCAAGATGAAACATGTAGAATTCCTGGTAGTCATTATAAAGTAGAAACCGTTAAGACATATATTGCTGAGCCACAAACTAGAGTATTTACAAATCTAGTAGAGAGCACAGTTGACTCTTTAACCGGAAAATTAGAAAGAGAAATTTATAATATGCTCGTAAATAATAACATTGGTAAGTCTAGAGACGATGTAAGAGCATATATTCATATGAAGAGTGAAAACTTAATTGGTATTATCAGAAATTGTCTATGTGACGCGTATAATCAGCTGAGTAATAAAAACCTTTTTGATACAAAATCTTATTGGGCAGAAACTGGCATTACTTATCCTACTGATTGGATAGAAGATAAATTATATAAATTATTTGTTTTATGTTTACAATGCAGATATTCTGATTTTGATGAATAAAATAAAAGGACCAAAACTTGGTCCTTTTTTAAGTAAACATATATGTCCAGTTTCTTCTTCATGCTGGCATGCCCAATATCCACTATTCCAATTAGCCTAAGCATCTCTATCAGAGCCCCATCCACCATTTGGATAAGGATTGTCATCTATAGATTTTCCTTTTACTCTAGCATTCCAGCCTAGATTCCAATAATCATCAAAAGTAAGTTTTTTCATATAAAAATTAGTGAGTGTATTAAATAATAAAGGGCCCTATAAAAGGCCCTTTATATATAGCATGAATAAGATATATTATCTTAATAAAGCTAATACATTCTGTGACTGAGAATTTGCCTGCGCAATCATAGAAATAGATGCCGACTGTAGAATTTGATTCTTTACATGTGTTACAAGTTCCTGAGCCATATCAGCATCACGGACGCGTGACTCAGCCGATTGAGTATTTTCAGCTGCAACATTAATACCTTTTTGAGCCATTTCCATTCTGTTATTATAAGCTCCAAGGTCAGCGCGCTGTTTATTTACATTCTTTAATGCTTCATCAATTGTTGCTAATGTCTGAGAAGCTTCATCTGGGCTGTTAACAGAAATTACATTTGTATCATCGCCCTGAACACCTTTCAAACCAAGAGCTGTAGCTGTCATTGTACCAATATAAGCACGAATGCTCTGGTCTACATTTGCGCCAATCTGAAACTGCATTACTGTATCAGATTCTCTAGAAAATCTGCCAGTCAAGAGATTCATTCCATTAAACTGAGCACTTGAAGCAATTCTGTCAACTTCTGCTACAAGCTGAGATACTTCAACCTGAATTTGCATACGGTCTTCATCAGAATATACACCATTTGATGCTTGAACAGATAGCTCACGAATTCTCTGAAGAACGTCAGTAGTTTCCTGTAAATATCCCTCTGCTACATTTGTAAATGAAATTGCATCTCCGATATTTCTAGATGCCTGATTAAGGCCTCTAATCTGTGAACGCATTTTTTCTGAAATGGAAAGTCCTGATGCGTCATCTCCAGCTCTATTAATCTTCTCACCCGAAGCGAGCTTTTCCATTGATTTCTGAAGAGCCTGAGTATTAATGCCTTCCTGACGCGAAGCAAAAAGGCTAGACATGTTGTGTGATATAACCATTATAATTTCTCCTTAAAATTTAATTTACTTCCATGTATATTTTAAAAACTTTAATTATTCTGCCCAATCAAGGTCTTCTTTAGCGTCAGACGCTCTAGAAGCTGCGGTTACAACACTTTTGTTTGTACCTTTAGTAGATGGCGCAATAGTTGTTGGTTTTACAACAACTTGCTTTTTAAGACCCTTACCAACTCTAGGGTTAGCCCAAAGGTCTTTTACAGTAATTCCTCCGCATGGTTTCTTAAAAGTTCTTTTTTCAAGTGAGTCTACAGCTTGTAAAGTAATTTTAGTTTGTGGCTTAATATTAAGCACTTCATCTTCATTTAGGGTATCACCAATTTGTAGCTCATTCTGTGATATACCATAAAAGACTTTTCCTTCAATATCAGTAACTTTATAAGTTTCGCCTAATAAAGAAAATATCATAAATAATGATAAGACTAATATAAATAACTTTCTCATAAAATATTTCCTATACTAATAAATCAATTTTATTTTGAGGACTCGCTTCATTTTTTTGTTTATCCTCTATTCTTTTTTGATTTAGCTCTTTAATTTTCAAATTAAGTGCCTTAAGAATTTTACCTTCTAATCGAGCAGCTAAAGAAGGCGGCTTAATTATTGCGCTAATCTTCATACTACACAAACTCCTTTTTGCTAGTAAAAAGAATTCTTTAATAAAGAATATCCAACCTAAAGCTAAAACATCCTTATTATAGCTTTATTAAAAATTAGTCTTCCAATTTATTATATTAACTTATAATATGTAATAAATATTTAATAATGCATTAAAAGAATGTATCACTATCAGAATAGCGCTGTATAGATTCAATAGTTCCATCTGTACATTTTATCGTTAGTACAGCATATTTATTCCAATCTGACATTTTTGTGATTTTTTCCCAATCACTTTTACTACCCGCATAATTAATAGTTAATGTAGAGTGACTAAAAGCATAATTATCAATAAATTTAAGTGTTTTTGGTAAATCTAATGACGTCAATTCATATAAGTATGAAAATGCTGAGTGTCCTATATGTGCTAAGTTTTCACTTATAAATAGAGAATCCTTATGCGACCTATTAAATACAAAGTCTTCAATAACTGTAATGGTATCTGGCATAACAAATTTTGCGCCTTCAGTTACCAATTTAATTGCTGTTTTATTTTTATTATAAAGAACACCATCTTCAAAAACAAAATTTGGATTTTTAGACGTATCAATATTTAAGATATTCTTACAACCACTAAATGCTTTAGCATGAACTTCCTTTAATGATTTAGGAAATTTTACATACAAGAAACTACCATTATGGAAAGCGTCATGTTCTAGTCGCTCTACTCCTTCTACTATTTCTACAGTATCTATGCCTTTTAATCTATTAAAAGCAAATTGATAAATTACGCCTTCTACACCACAACCGAATAGTGGATTTAATATAATTTTATCATTTTGTGCTAGCTGGCTACCGGATTTAACAACTGTAGGTTTTTCTATATAACTAACTCCAAGCCAATTTTTAATATCTCTTTCTGCAATATTAAATTTGGATAATGTTAAATCCTCGTCATCATCCTCATTCATATCTGGTTGGTTCCATATATGATAAGTCGCAGTTGCCATATCATTAAGATACATGCCAGAATAGTCTATATTACCTTCATCATCTTCGTAATTTTCTTCATCTGGCGGGCCATCTTCCCAGTTTGTAACTTGAATCATATATTTTAAGTCGTCCGGCTCAGCATTACCTTTTCTAATAGCTAAAATAAATCTATCACCACCATTCTGATATCTATACCAATATTCATTATTATCTTTTGTACCAATACACCATTTAGCACCTTGGCCACCACACTCTACTGAGTCACAAAATACAGCAGCTTCATAGTCATCTACTGTATAAAAAAGCCAATCATTATTTTCATATACTAAATCAAAGCCTTTTTTACCATCAAAAAGAGACTTCCTATCTCTACTTATTAAATCTCTATATGCCTTTTTCTTATTTTTAGTATTAGAATTATCAGCTAGTTCTTTAACTTTTTCAAAATTTTCTATAGTAACTTCATCTTTATTCTGCCAATTAATCTTATGACTATATTGCTGTCCTATTGGTGAATCAAAAAAGTTTATCCACTTTTCCTTTTCATCATCAGAGATATTTAATTGATTTATAAATCTAGCCTTACTAGCTTCTCTAAGTATATTTTCAAAAATAACCATAATAATAATTAGTTTTAAAAACATATATTAATAGGCGCTTCGCAAGCCACAACTATATCCCTTCTTACTGTACATTAATTAATATAACTTCATTTTTGAAAAATTCACATTTAAACATAAATTTTTATAAAAAATCTTAAATGGTTAATTTTAAAAAAGGAGTATTTATAATATGAAAAATGCAGATGTAGTTTTTGATATTTATTGTAAAGCTATTGAAAAGGATTATAATAATTTTTTGGAAGATTTTTTATCAAAAGAAATTATAGGATATAGTTCAAAAGGTTTTGCGTATATTAAGATTTTTTTAAGTGCTGAAGATGACTATATAATGCAGAAATGTAGGCCTTATTTATTAAGTAAGGGATATAACGTAATTATGGAATGTGAAACACTTTTTTATTCAGATGATAATACAAAAAATAAAGGGGCTGGAATTCCATATTTATCAGACGCATTTAATGAAAATGCTAAGAATTATCAGAAAGTTGGTGGCTATACTTATAAAATAAGCTGGTATAATAAGGAAAAGAATAGTTAATTTAATTAAGAGGTTTAAATGAAACAATATTTAGATATGCTCCAAAGAATTTTGGACGAAGGAACTTGGACACATAATAGAACTGGAATTGATACTATAGCAATGTCTGGTATGATGTTTGAGCATGATATGAGTAAAGGTTTTCCAGCCTTAACTACTAAAAAGATTGGATTAAAAACTTGCTTTGCAGAACTTGAAATGTTTATTAAGGGTATTCATAATAAGCAATTTTTGGAAGAGCGAAACTGTAAAATTTGGCGAGAATGGGCATCTCCAACATTAGTTCCATATGGACATGATGAAGAAACAAAAGCAAAAATGTTGGCTGAACCAGAACTTGGACCAATTTATGGATTTCAATATAGACATTTTGATGGTGACTGGAAAAATGATACTGGTGGCGTAGACCAGTTAAAAGACGTAATTGAAACGATTAAAAAAGAGCCTACATCAAGGCGCCTTATTGTATCTGCATGGAACCCAAAACAAATTAGCGAGATGGCATTGCCACCATGTCACATGATTTATGAGTTACTAGTATATCCAGATAATGGCACGATAGACTTAATGTGGTTTCAGAGGTCTAGCGACTTCTTTGCTGGTGTACCATTTGATATTGCATCTTATGCAATGTTACTAACACTAATTGCAAAAGAAACTGGATATAAACCTGGTAAATTAATTGGATTTTTTGGGTCTTGTCATATTTATAAAAATCAAATGGATGCTGTTAAAGAACAGCTTCAGAGAACTCCAAAAGAACTACCAACAATTGAAATATCAAATTGGAAGGATATTTGGTCATGGAAGTATACTGATTTTATAGTAAATAATTATAATCCAGACCCATCTATTAAAGCGCCAATAGCAGTATAATTTTAAGTGCATGTATTGGAAGACTAAAAATAGCTAATATAGTATAAGACCATAATTAAAAGAAGTGCGTTATTAGATACAAATAAGACGATAATGTTGCTTCGAGGAGAATAATAATGGAACTTATTTTTAAATTAAATGTGGCAGCAACACATTTTGATCAGGATTTATCTAGTGGTGATATACACTCAGATAAAATTAATTTTGGCTGGGAAGCAGTACAAAACACAATAGTTATTGCGTATAATGTAGACCAGTTTAGTCCTTCGTCAGTTGGAAAAACTATTGAATCTATACGAGAGCATATGCCTTATATGACTCAAAGTATAACTTATAATTTTTCTACTGAAAAAGTAGAAAATAGTGAGCCGGTTACATTGATAAGCGCTGATACAGATAAATTTGGAAAGTTACATTTACGCTTTCAAATTGTATTAGGCGAAAATTTTTATGTAGACCTTCCGATAGACGCTTTATCAAAAGAGCAGCTTAGAAATGTAAAAGCAGGCTCTACCTGGTACGCCAGTATGGAATTTGATAAGTAATTTTTAATTTTTAATTTTAGGGGCCAGATTAAATCTGGCCTTTTTTATTACTAAATTATTATGAATAAAGAACTTTTTGAATCAATTTATAGAGAATCTCAAAATCAAGAGAAATATGAAAAATTAAGTTATCTATTTACAAAATGGAATAACTTAAGAAAGCAAACAAGCGACGCATATAATTACATGCATAATTTCTATAATTCTGATATGTATATGGACGCAGAAAAAGTTCATGGTCATCAAGAAGCGGCTAATATGGGTAAGTCCGCAAAGCATAATTATATTTACTTAAAGGCTGAAAGAGATAGAACTAAGGATGAATTTGAAGAGCTTTTAGCGGATTGTCCAGATTTTAATACAGACGATGCAAATAGATTATGTAATTTAGACCTAGTAAAATATCTACAGAAATTAGATAGTGAGGGAAAAAGAAAAGACACATCTGGTATAGAACAGGATGAAAGCTTACCACATATAAATCAAAATATAACTGTAGAAATAAACTCATATAAGTTAAGCCCAGTTAAACAATTTAACGGAAAAGACGGCGCATTTGTTAATGCTATTGGAAAAGATGGCTTAACATATTCCTTTTGGCTATTTAAGGAAAACAATAATAAAATTTTTGATGAAGAATGTGATATAAAATCTATATCTGGCACTGTTAATAAGATAAATAATTTTTATGGAAAAACATCAATAATGCTTAAGCAAGTAAAAATTGAATTTGTTAACATAAACATTTATGATGAAGATGAATTTAGAAAATTTTATGATAGCCTAAATCCAGAGCCAATAAAAGTAGAATCTAAAGAAGACTTACCAAAAAATGCTAAGTTGTATAAAACATGTATTAAAGAATATGAGCGCGGATATAACTTTGGCGCAATAATAAAAAAGATTTATAAAGCTGATGATTTATACTACTTTATAGATGATTCTTGGTGTGATACAATGAACTAAAAATAAAGCCAGCATTAAGCTGGCTTTTTAATTATATTGTTATATAACCATCGTCATTCACTTGTAGACCTGTAATATTTATATATCCATCAGTATCTACTGTAGTTTCAATAACACCATTTCTAATTAAAGCAACATCATTATTTTCATCATTTAAAAATTCAGCTATTGTTGTATCAATACTGCTAAGTGGCTCACCTAGCCAAACAACGCCATTAACAATACCCGATACACCAAATGTTTCATCTAAGTTTTCAATGACGAAATCATCTCCTTTTATGCTCTTAGAATAAATCTTATTGAGAGTTGGTGGAATATAAATAACTGTGTGCTTATTTGTAAGTATTTTATCAGCATACAAATTTTCTACGCCATATGGTATAGCTATAGACTTAGCAAAAGGAATATTGATATTTGCATATTGGTCAAAATCTCTAATAACAGTAGCTCTAAAATCAATATTCATGCTATTAAATAATTTATTAGGATTATTATTTAATTCTTCTATAGTAAAATCTAATACTTTAGCATCTGTAATTTCTGTATCAATAATATCTTGTAACCTATCTATAAATTTAGAATAAGAGTCATAGTATACGGTGCTTTTAGTTTCATTACTGAAAATATAGTCAACTTCCGCATCATGCCCAGGCTTAGCGCTTATGAAATCGCCATAGATTTTTATTTCATTTAAGTCTTCTATTTTATTTCTTCTCTTAGAAAAGAATACACCGTCTATCTTTGTATTTATAGACTCAGCACTATAGGTTTCAATGCGATTACCAAAATCTACGTTTATTTTACCAGATACAGTTTTTAGCTGGTTAAATTTTATTTTCATACTATAAATCTCACTTTAGCCTTTTATTATATAAATAGCCTGTAAATAAGATGTATCATTAAGCGACTCAAGCGTAACAGTACACTCATCACTAATATCTAAGTTTGCTGATTCTCCACTTGCTGATGTTCCACCAGCGGTTATTTTTATATTACCATAGCCAGGATAGCAAGTTGTATATACTCTACAGTTCTTAGAACTATTAAAACTAATTTTTGCACCTTTATTAAATTGAATATCAGTATTTCTACCATTAGAAGTTACCTTACCGCCAGAGCTGCAGTCTACATTTAATACCGCGCCGTCCTTATTAGTAATAGTTCCTTTAACTTTATTGGTATTATATTCAAATGTATCAGCAAACGCGTTACTTCCAAAAATAAATGTTATAGCGTTATTATCAGTACCACAAGATGAAGAGTCTGATATAGTTGAGAATTCCTGATAATCTGTCCATTTATTTGGCGAAGTAATAAATTTTTCATTGTTTACGTCCCAAACACGATTTAAGATATTATTAGCGCCAGCATATTCTGCTGAAACGTCAGCACTATCTAGTTCGGGGCAATTATTAGCTCTACCATCTATTAAGTCATAATGAACTGTTTTATATCTAATAACTTTTGTAGTTACTTTTTCTTCCGTTTTAGTATCACCAGAAAGAGTAGTAGATCTAGTAACTTCCTTAGTTAAAGTTTTTGATGAATTTTCATCTGCTGGTATAGCACCAGTATATGGTCTATATCCAGTACGTATATCTTCATCACCTTCTTCATCCTCTATGACAATATCCGTGATAGGCTCGCCTTCAATAGTAAAAGTTTTATGGTAAGAATAACTCTTTAGATATACATCGCTATTATTTGGATTGTCAAAATTGAGATTAATAATCTGTGTATTTAAGATAGCGCCATCAGTCGTACTTCTTTTTCTAATTATAAGTTTAGGCATTTCAATCTTATTTATAATTTTACAATAATCACTAATAAGCATTGTTACGCCATTTTGAGTAATAGCTGGCACAAGGTCAGATTTATCATCTGCGCTAAGTGTTGGCACAGTACCTGACTTAGTAGATTTACGGCCAATTATATTACCATATTCATCCAGAACATTCGTATAAATACCTTTATTACGCCATATACAGCTTGTACCATGTGTATTACATCTAGAAACGGCAGCATATAATGGACAACCATAGTTAGTATTATTTTTTGCGCTAATATAACCACAGGACCTCGGTGTAAGACCATATTTACAGCTTGCGCCATTAAATAAAGTATTCCAGTCTGGCTGTCCACTTGCTATATAGCAGCTACTAAATGCTGATGAATTGACTCTGCCGAATGGACATAAATTTTTTAATTTTGCAGATAAAGAAGCGGTACTAGTAGCAGTACTAATACTAGTATTACTTATTTTTTCAGTTTGGCCAGTATAGCAGTTGTAAACAGAATCTGGGTATCCAGTACTATTATTATAAAGTGGTATTACGCCATTGGTATAAATGCCGCCAGAGCTACTAGAGCTACTCCACCACATACTTCTGCTATTCTTATAAGTTTTACCAGTAAGAGCTGGTGAATAAAGAGCTAAAAGCGCTTTATCTAAAGCGCTTATAACATCATCTATAGAATATGCTGTTCCAGTATAGCCAGAAACTGTAGTCATTTTATTGCCTAAGAAACTTAGCCATTCACTAGCGTTAGACTTACTAATATCGCACTCTGTTCTATTTAATTCTGGAAATCCAACTACAAACTCATAATAGTGTTTTGCATCTGAAAAACTCAGCGTATTCGAATATGTCTTAAGTGACTCCATAGACCTACTATAGCGTATAAATCGAGCTTTATATCCAGTTGCTATATAAGCAGTTGAATTAAGTGTAGTGTATATACCAAAATTGTAATCTTTACCTACATATGTTTTAGTTTTATCTGTAGTTGTAATTTCAGTTACAATATTATATGTAGTAGTCTTTTTTAAAATTTTGGTAGTAAATGGATTGCCATTTAATGTCAGATTATAATCCTTAAAGCCTATGTATTTACTATCAGTTGGACTTGCAGCGGCGTTACTCCATCTTGATAATCTTAGCCAAGTATCACCACCTACAAATGTATTGCTATTATTAGTTGTAGGCGATAATATATTACAATTTATAAAAGACGCATTATTATACCAGTCATTGTATGACGACCATGGGTTTCTACCTAAATAAGTTCTAACATTATCTGCAATATTTATTGTTGAGTCTTTAATTACTATTCCTTTTCCTACAAGAGGCGTTTTAGACATACGAGGAGCAACAATACAACTATTAGGAGAACTTCTAGTAAGGTCACATAAACAATTTATTGTACAATTTTGGAATAATGCAGCTTCAAAACCAGACTCAGCCCAAATAAAGTCTACGTCGCCTTCTATAGTACAATTTTCAAAATATCCATGTCCCACAAGACGTAATGTATCTTGTAAGCCAGTAAATGTAGATTTAATAGCTATTACATTTCCGGAAGTCATACCGAATGTTTCACCGGCTGAATTATCAAATCCGTACTCATTTCGTGTATATTGATTTTTTAGAGTTACATTTTGGAAAGTTATAGTGCCAGAACTAGCCCATTCAAATACTGATCTCTGATGTTCATCATTATTTAATACGCCACAATTTTCACCTAATAATGTCTGACCATTTCCCTTAATTATAATGTTAGCTTTACCGCTATAGTAAAATGGGCCAGTATAAGGAATACCTGTTTTAGCGAGTTCTATAGTATATGTGCCCTCTAAACCTACCATTTCCTTAAAACATTGCTGTAACGTGCAAAAATCTGTTTTTCTAAATTCTTCGGCATTTTTAAGGTAATTATTTATATAAATAACTTCATTTTGCTTAAATCGTTTTTTCTTCTTAGTCTTAAAAACTTTGCTTGTACTAGTACTAGTACTATAAGGCTCGCCACCACTAAAAGTAGTAGTTATTGAATAAGTAGTATTATAGTCTAATAATAGCTGCCTACACTTATTGCCTTCATATGTTGGTCTTATATCTATAGCCGTTCTATTTTGTCCAGGGAATATTTCTTTAGAAATTTTTACTTTATTATCAATATCATTATAGCCTTGATTGAAGAGTTCAGTATTATCCTTATCGTTAAGCGTATACTTATAACACTCGTTCATAGGGCCAGAAGGTATTGAATCAAAAAAGTTTACAAAATCAACTGGTACATTTCTTAAAATAGACTTATTTTTTAAAAAAGGATACGAGGAGAATGCATATTGAGCTAAGTTTTGTGTAAGATAGATCTCATCACCTTTTTTTACGAGTATTCCAATCTCATCATTTCCAACTCGCATTTGAGATATTTCATTTTTATTTGCTATAATCATATAAAACTTAGTCCTTTACCAGATAAACTATATCATTATCAAATTCAGTCATAGCATCATACTCATCAGCTGTAATAGTTTTAAAATATGGTATTTTTTGATTTTTTAATTCGTCAGTTCTATTTCCGCCATGGTATATTTCGCCATTCTTTATTGAAACTAAAGGCGCATTTGCTGTATAAGTATATTTTAAATTATTGATGTAGTCATTAACTAAAACTTCAATTACAATTTTACCGTCGGTACAATTAGCTTCAGTAATATTTACGTAGCCATTTACTGGGTGAACAGTTCCATTAATTTTAAAGTCACTTTGGCTTGTATACACAGATAATTTAAATTTGCCGTCGCCTTTATAAGGTAAATATATTTTGGTGCCAGCAAGAACATAAATAGGCCAAGTAGCATTATTTTTAGACCACTTACCATTTGTAGCATCTATGTAAAGCTCGTCAAAAGTTCCAGTTGTTTTTTCGAAATTAGATGTTGTATATAATTTGGCCGCATCGAGAGAGTATACTAATTCAGAAATAGAGAAGCCTACATTAAGTTCTTTTAATACTTTAACTACCTGATTTGCTACTAGGTCATTTATAACGTTTACTGAATTTTCACTTATGGTCAATGCGTAGGTATTATCAGAAAATACAGTTTTAACATAATTTATATAGCCGTTAATAAGAACAGTTACTAATACATACTTAATACCATTAAGTATTACAATATCCTCATCTTTAATATCAAAAGTTGTTTTATTACTTCTTAAGCTTAATGTACCAGTCTGTGTTGAAAACGCATTACCAGACGTAGCGTAAGTTCCAATAGTCAAAGTACCACTACTAGACATTGGAATATATAATTTTGCGCCAGTGGTAACTTGTATATAATTATTACCATTAGACGCTACTTTACCAGATGTAGCATCTATATAGATACTGCCATAATATCCTGTTTTACCTTCTATTTTTGACGCTACTTCTTGTAAAGCTGCACTATTCATTTCAAAGGTTGATGTAGTAGTCCTTTTTCCAAGATTATTTAAGTCAATTTTAGATACTTGATCGTCAGTGTATACTTTAGAGTCTTCTTCTGCTTTTTCTATTTTTGTATTTAAGTCTTCTTCTACATTCTCTATCTTTGTATTTAACTCAGCTTTAGAAGTTGTAAGGTTCGTTTCTACCTTAGTTATTTTTGCGTCAAAGTCATAAGTTCTAGTATCAATTTTTATACCACGAATATCCATATATCTTAATTATCCTGTGAATTTAAATTTAGCTTATAAAAATTAGTAGAGAACTTATAATTTAAATATTTATACATTATCCGGATAATAGGTAATCATGCCGTCATCTGTTGACATAGACGAGTCAATAAGGCCAGAACGCTTATCCTGAATTGCTATACGTAATTCCCAACGCCTTCTAGCCATATTTGCTGTAACTTCACATTTTAAAACATTTATTGTTGGAAATATTTCACCGGTTTCTTTTATTAACTGAGACTCTATAATTTTAGCATTTTCAGCAGAAAGCGGTTTTTTTATAACATTTTTAACTAAAAATCCGCCCATAGTTGGTCTTCTATGATAGTCATACATATCTGACATAAGCCAAATCTTATATGCTTGAGTAACGCATGCTAAGTTAGAAACTTGTATAGACCCATTTTTATCTATATTCTTGAAGTTAACATCAAAATAATTTATTTGTTCTTTTATAGACTTTCTTAAGCTATTTATTTGTTTTGCTATACTTGAACTTACCATATATCTAACCTACCTAAGATTACTTATTATTATCATGCGATGTATCTATATTCTGACCCTTACTATTAGGCTTAGCAACCTTGCTTTGTTTTTCATCAGATGCGCCAGCAATAAATTCATTTTGTATATTTTGAACAGAACTATCCGTCTCATGCCAAGACCAAGCAGAGAATGGTCTTTTTCCATCAGAATACCAGTGTTTATCAGACCCATTTGCGCAATATTTCTTACCCTTAATTTCAACGTCATTAGAACATGAGGAGTCTACACTTCTAGCGCCGCCAAATCCAGGATTAGTTGAGCTTGTCATAAGTTCATTTGATTTTAATATATACTGGTCTTTTTGTCTATTATAATAATATGGCTTCATTTCTGAAAATTTATAGTTAACGGTTATTGTATGTTCACTTGTTTCGCCCCACTTAAAATTATAACCTGAATCACTAAATTTTTGTGGCATTAAGTTATATATACGAAGCCATATAATAGGCTCAGATTCCATAATAGGAATAGTTGAAGAATCTTTAACTACATTTTTATAATGGTACCCGATAAGTTCAATACTTCTAAATCTACCATTTGTACCAATTGGTAAGCAGTCAGAATTAAAGTCATACCAGTTATTTAGCCAGTCTATATGAAATTTTTCTACTGACCTATAAACATCCTCTACCCAGGTAATTGATACTTCATTGTTATATTCCGCACTTTTTATAATAGGCTGCTTATTACCAGTTATATCATAGTTAATACTAGGCGATTCGACTTTTATACCAGCTATTCTATAAGGTATATCGGTAAAACTATCACCAATAAATGATGCGAAAAATAGATTATTACTAGGAGCCTCTAATGCTTGTAAAAAGTCTATTACATTTCTTTCATATTGAGGAATATCTTTTTGATAAATTACGCCATTATCAGCCATACTTTAAATTAGTCCTATTTTATTATGTTGCCGTACTATTTTTATTTTCTATACGATGGCCACTTATAACCTCATATATATCAGTATAAATAAAAGGAAATGACATTTCTGTAACATCAGAGTCCTTTGAAAATTCTAAATCGCTCGCACCTAAAAATTTAACATTTGTAAATACGAATTCTCTAAAATACGGTTTTTCGCCATTTGGACTAAAAACATGAGGTCCATCTTTGCCCATTGGGAAAGAACCATTTTCTAGTTTATCCGTTGGTACCATATTATTTACCATGTCATATCTAATATGAATGTCTAGCTGTCTATTAGAATTATTAGTATTATTTATGGTATCAATAATATTATATTGTGGCGTGGCTCTATTTATAAAATAATTTTCTTGCTGGGCGTCTTCTAATAAATTCTGTCTTTTCTCTAGCCTATACTCTACGCCAGCTTGGGATAGTATACCCTTATAAATATCAAATGTCTCATCTAGCCTTATACTTATGGATCCCTCTCTAGTAAAATTTATATTAGAGTCTATATATGCAACTTTTCTACCTAAAACAGGCATAGAATTAGCTTTTAGCTCTGGTAACTTAACTTGTATACTGGTACATCTTGCAGCAAATACGCTACTAAAAAACATATCTGGATTAAAATATCGTTTTAGTGAGTCTTCA
>Ga0326512_10001785_pt1 | contig 16242 bp, 14 predicted proteins | sample 1_2617_0518_D_FD_203652 | JGI IMG/M metagenome (GOLD analysis project Ga0326512, IMG submission 203652) | Bovine rumen microbial communities from UC Davis, California, United States - 1_2617_0518 | ecosystem: Host-associated > Mammals > Digestive system > Stomach > Rumen | place: USA... | reverse complement strand
ACGCTTGCGCTCACCTGAGCACTGTCGCAGAGGTTGTCGTCCATCCAGATGAACGCGAGTGCCACACTACGATCCTGTGGGACGTGAACCGTGAGTATCTGCTTCTGCAGCCGGTAGGCCTCGCGTATCTGGCGTTTCACACGGTTGCGCTTGACAGCACGCTTGAAGTGGCGCTTCGACACGCTGACCAGCACTTCCACAGGGGGGGCTCCCTCAGTCCGCTGCCTCTCCATATAGACAGCCCTCAACGGGAAGGCAGTAGCCGTGCGGCTGTTGCCCTTGGTGAAGAGCTGCTCCATCAGCGCGCGGCTGACAATGCGCTCCACCTTATTAAATATATTAGTCTTGCTCCTCAATCAGATAATGCTGTAGTGCGCCCGTCATCGAAGGATATTTCTCCGTGGGTGCCTCGATGTCTACACGAAGGCCTGCATCCTTGGCAGCCTTGGCCGTGGAGGGGCCGAAGGTGGCAATAGCAATCTCTCCCTGCTGGAAGTCGGGGAAGTTCTTGGTCAATGACTCGATACCCGACGGGCTGAAGAATACCAGCATATCGTAATCGAAGTTGGCCACTTCCTCGGGAGTGAAGTCATTGCTGACGGTCTTGTACATCACCACTTCGCGGTGCTGCAGTTTCTTGCTGTCGAGCAGGCGTGTCAGGCTGTCGTTGTGGACATCGCTCATCGGCACGAGATACTTCTCACCTTTGTGCTTTACCATCGTAGGCACGAGGTCGTCCACACGGCCTGTCTCGCCGAAGAACACCTTGCGTTTGCGATATTGCACATACTTTTGGATATAGAGTGCTATTGTTTCTGTGACACAGAAATACTTCATGTCTTCCGGAATCACGATACGCAGTTCCTTTGCCATCTGGAAGAAATGGTCGATAGCATGACGCGAGGTAAACACGACCGCCGTATAGTCGAGTATGCTCACCTTCTGTGAGCGGAACTCTTTCGAGGTGATACCCTCTACCTTGATAAAGGGTCGGAAGACCAATTCTACTTCAAATCTCTTCGCAATATCAAAATATGGCGATTTCTCACTTGTCGGTTTGGGTTGCGAAACCAAAATCTTCTTTATCATCTGTGTCCTAATAATTTATTTCCATTGCTTTTGAAAGAACCTGAAGTCCGCCCCAAAGTGCGAACAAAGGTGTGATTTCAAGGGCGCAAAAGTACAAAATAATTTGCAGATAAAGACTTTTTTGATTAAAAAAGATGGAAAAACACTTGTAAAAGCATGCTATTTTAACAAAAACGACTGCAAAAAGCAGGTATAACATGACATTTTGCAAAGGAACGCCCACATAGTAGTAAGACAACACCGCTGGATATACCAACAGTCCCTCCAATGCTATCAACATGATGCTAAAACGCAGAAGTTGTTTATTTCTTTTACTATCAAAAAAAGTTCCGTTTACTATCCAATAAACGAATGACTTTAACAGAAAATAGCTTGTCATGACTCCGACAAAGATGGGTATCAGCAGGTGTTCGTCGCTGACCGTAAAAGTAGTACTGACATGCTCTATTGCATAGAAATAGAACATCAGTCCAAACAACAGGCAAGTCTGCATGCAGAAGAACACCATCGCCAAGTTTTCCATAGATGTCACGTGGGGCATCGCTTCGGTACTTGAGGGTTTGAAGAAGGCGTGGAGTTCCCTGGCAATATGGTTGCGGCTCACGGTGTAGGCCGGCAGGTTGATGATGAGACACAGGGTAATCAGCATGCTGATCACAGAACTGTTGTAAACAGTAGATGGTATCGGCTCTCCAGCCACGCCGTCGAGACCGTATGGCAACTCGGCGTGATAGAGTGTGTCGTCGGAAAAGAAATTGTCCTGATAGTAAAGCCCTATCTTGACGTCTTTGGGATTTCGCCCGATGCCGTGGCCTGGTATGTGGAGCGTGTCGGGACGCTCGCTGTAGTGTATCTCGCCCGGCTGGAACCACGCTTGTATGGCAGAGTCCTGCTGGGCCGGCGTGGCATCTTTAGGCAACAACCGCAGCACCTGATAGGGTGTCTGCGGTCTTGCAGGCTTGTAGACGGCACTGTCCGGGCCGGCTGCCACATGCTGAGTGGTGATGATAGAGTCCTGGCGCATTATCCAAAAAACGCCTTGCGGATGTCATCCACACGGTCCAGTTTCTCCCACGTAAAAAGATCCACGTCCATAGTCTTTGTCTCATGATAGTGGCTGGTGAAGGTCTTCTTCACCGTCTGCGGCTGGCGCCCCATGTGGCCGTAGGCAGCCGTCTCTACATACATCGGCTGGCGCAGCTTCAGTGCCCGTTCGATGGCTTTCGGACGAAGGTCGAACAACTGTTCTATGCGCTTGGCTATCTCACTGTCGCTCATTGCCACACGACTGCGACCGTAGGTGTTGACATAGATATTCATGGGGCGTGCCACGCCGATGGCATAGCTTATCTGTACGAGCATCTCGTCGGCAATGCCTGCCGCCACCATGTTCTTGGCGATATGGCGTGCTGCATAAGCAGCCGAGCGGTCCACTTTCGAGGAGTCTTTGCCAGAGAAGGCACCACCGCCATGGGCACCCTTGCCACCGTAGGTGTCTACGATAATTTTGCGACCAGTAAGGCCCGTGTCGCCGTGGGGACCACCGATAACAAACTTGCCCGTGGGATTCACGTAGTACTTGATGTCGAGTCCGAAGAGGTCAAGCACCTTCTGCGAATGTATCTGCTGCTTCACGCGTGGAATCAATATGTTGATGACATCGTCCTTGATTTTGGCAAGCATCTTCTCGTCTTCGTCAAACTCGTCGTGCTGCGTCGACACCACGATAGTGTCTATGCGCTCGGGAATACCCTGGTCGGAGTATTGCACCGTCACCTGACTCTTTGCGTCGGGGCGCAGATAGGTCATCTCCTTGCCCTCCTTGCGAATGTCGGCCAGTGTGCGCATGATGAGATGGGCCAGGTCGAGCGAGACGGGCATGTAATTCTCTGTCTCGTTAGTGGCATAGCCAAACATCATGCCTTGGTCGCCGGCACCCTGCTCGTCTTCATTACCATTGTCGACACCCCGGTTGATGTCGGCACTCTGTTCGTGGATGGCACTCAAGATACCGCATGAGTTGCCGTCGAACTGGTATTCTGCCTTTGTGTAGCCAATGCGCTTGATGGTGTTGCGGGCAATGGTCTGAAGGTCGATATACACCTCACTGCTCACCTCGCCCATGATGACGACCTGTCCCGTTGTTACAAACGACTCGATGGCACAGCGTGCCCCTTCATCGTAAGCCAGGAACTGGTCCAATATGGCATCTGATATCTGGTCTGCTACTTTGTCGGGATGCCCTTCCGAAACTGATTCTGAAGAAAATAGATATGACATACTATAAATTTTGGGTGCAAAGGTACGAAAAATAGAGTGTAGGACAAAACAAACGCGTCTATTTTTTTGCCAATGCACAGTTATGATGCTTTCAGGCGTCTGCTGCGTAAGCCGAGACTATTCTTTGTAAGTGCTGAGTTTCTTGAGATAGAATTTACGGAAGTCACTCCAATGGTAGTATGGAGCGCAGTCTGTAGGCAGGGGCAGCGTGGCCTCGTTCTCGTTGAGCAGTACTTTCAGGAGCACATCCTGGTCCTTTTCGTTTTTCCGGTAGAACACAATCTGGATGTTACACGCCATGGGATACACCTTATAATTTATCCACCCCTGCGATTCCAGTTGTTCCAGTTCTTCATGCTTGCTGCCGAAATGATTGATGTCGAGTAGACAGGTCAGCGGCAGCACCACCGTCTCGTGGCCAAAGCGGAGGTCGGCCCTTGAGCCTTTGCGAGCGATGGCGGAGTCGGCTTCTTCGATGATCTTGCGCAACAGGTTACGCTGCGTGAAGGGCGACTTGCCCCCCGTTTGCGGACAGATGCCTGCCATAATATACCAGTAGGCATTGGCCTGTAGCCAATTGTGATAGAGTTCCTCTTTGGTGTAGATGTCGAAGAGCGAGAACTGTTTGCCCAGTTCGGTGCCCTGGACGCTGGAGGCCAGTTTGAAAAGGATACGGTTCAACTCGTATTCATCGACTTCGTGATGAGCGTACACGGTATCGTTAAACAGTCTGTCCATTGCCGTTTGGTGTACGGAATGCTTGTTGCAATAGGCCTTGAAGACATCCTGCACCTCTTTTTTTTGTCGCATGCCGAAGAGGTGGTAGTCTTGCTGGTTCATGTAATACATGTCGCGCTGACTGGCATCGTGGTTGATGCGCAGACGGGGATTGCAGGCCTTAAGTTCCAGAAGGGCATTCTCCATGGAGAGTATGCAGCGGATGACGACGGTGCTTCGGGCTTTGACCTCGGCATCTCCCTTGAACACCTCCGGGAAACGGGAGTACATACGTCGGGCAATCTCCTTATGCTGCTGTATGCCTAAGGGGGTCAGTTCGCCTAAGCGTAAGTTAGCCTCCTCGCGGAGCAGTGTAACGCGCCGCAACATTTCTTTACCCGTAACACTCAGTTTGCCCAGGCTGTCGGCCCTGAGCAGTGTGGTGTACGGATAGTCATACTCACGCTGGTTGTTCAGATAGCGTGAACCATGGCGCCCATAGTGGCTGATGTAGAAAGGTTTCTTACCTTTTGGTGCGGGCGTCAGAGCCGATGTGGGAGTTGGATAATGGTAATAGTTACTCCCAGCCTTCATGGGGTCTTCCTGCAGTTCTTCAAGTACATTTTGTGCTATCACGGACAAGGACAGGAAGGCTGCAAAGATAATTATAATGTATCTTCTCATAAGTTTTTCCTGTTTTCGGTTGCAAATATACGGAAAAAATTGTATTTTTGCAAACAAAACAGGCATATTATGGCAAAAAAGGTTAAATGGCTTGACGAATATTGGTTGCCCTTGATGCAGATTTACCTTCTGAAGCCCATAGGCATCAAACCGGTGTATCATCGAAAGATGGTAGAACTTGGCATGGATATCCATATCCATCCCAGTGTGCTTCATGCCAAGATGAGCCAGTTGGCGAAACTCGACACACCACGAATGGAACGCATCTGGCAGACCTACGGGAAAGACCCGCAAAAACTGGCGCGTGCCGTCAGTCTGTGGCGCGAGATGCGTGGCTACGGCAACGCCGACGAGTTCTACGACGGTGTGGAAGTGGCAGAGACATTCGAGCCAGATTTCAAGCCTGTATCGGCAGACAGTGCGCTGACTCCCGCGATGCTTATTATCATCCTCGACCTCTACTTCCGCCTGACACCCATCACCATGGTGGCGGAGACACCAGAGATTAAAGACCTCGCACATCTATTGCAGGTGAAGCCCCAAGACATTGTCGAGGCGATGGACGTGTTTCAACATTGCGACCCCTACCTGAATCGTAAGGACATGATTGTCAGTGGGCTGCTCTTGCCCTGCCATAATGTTTGGCGACGTTTCGGCAATGGCAGCCTTGAAGAATTGTCGGCCTTTGCAGAGCAGTTGATGGACTATTTCAGAACGTGATAATATAATAAGGTGAAAAGACTGTGAGTGAGAGTTTCAAACAGATACAGGAACAGCGTCAGACACAGACGCAGAAACTGAGTCAGAGCGTGTCACACCAGCAGTTGCTGAAGTCGATGCTGGTGGAGTTGCCCGTGGCGCAACTCGTTGACCGTATCAATACGGAGATGAATGACAACCCCGCCTTGGAGGCTGACTCTCCCTACGATGCGCTGGGCGACCATCGCGAGGCCTACGACGAAGCGCCTAAATCCAGCGAGGAGGACTTTACCGCCCAGAGCGAGCGCGAGGAGCGACAGTCGGCACTCGATGCCGCCCTCGAAAGTATAGGGCGCGACGACGAAGAGTTGCCCGTCTACCACGGTGGCAGCAGTGTGAACGAAGAGCATGAGGAGATGGTCTATGGTGCCACGGTATCGTTTTATGACCAACTCAGGCAACAGATGCTTGAGACCGAACTCACTCCACGTCAGCAAGCCATCATGGACTATCTTGTAGGGTCGCTCGACGACGACGGTATGCTCCGCAAGAGTCTTGACAGCATCAGCGACGAACTTGCCATCTACCAGAACATAGATACGACGGCCGACGAGATTGCCGACGTGCTGCACCTTCTGCAGGACTTCGACCCCGCCGGCATCGGGGCCCGCAGCCTGCAGGAGTGCCTGCTGATACAGATTAACCGACGCGACGACTCCGTGGTGAAGACCCTCATGAAGAGCGTCGTGACCGATTATTTCGACGACTTCACCCACAAGCGATGGACGAAGATACAGCACGCCCTCTCACTGAGCGATGTACAGGCGGAGGCTTTATGGGGAGAGTTGCGCAAACTCAATCCGCGCCCCGGTGCTTCGCTGAGCGAGACAGTGGGCAGAAGCATGCAGCAGATTACGCCCGACTTCATCGTTGAGACACAAGACGACGGCACCGTCAGCTTTATACTCAACAACGGCGAGGTGCCCGAACTGAAGGTGTCGCAATCGTTTATCGACTCCATGACAGAATATCAGCAGAACAAAGACCACCTGAACCGCCAGACCAAGGAGGCCCTGCTCTATATTAAGAAAAAGGTGGATGCCGCACAGGGGTTCATCGAAGCCGTCAAGATGCGCCGCCACACCCTCTCCGTCACCATGCAGGCCATCATCACGCTACAGCACCAGTTCTTCGTAGATGGCGACGAGGCGTCGCTGCGCCCTATGATACTCAAGGACGTGGCAGAGAAGACGGGCCTCGACATGAGCACCGTGTCACGCGTATCCAACTCGAAGTATGTGCAGACACAGTGGGGAATATTCCCGCTGCGCTACTTCTTCAGCGACAGCTATATGACAGAGAGTGGCGAGGAACTGTCGACACGCCAGATCAAGGCCGCCCTGCGCGAACTTGTCGACAGCGAAGACAAGCACGACCCGCTGAGCGACGACCAGATCAGCGACGAACTGGCACGACAGGGCTTTCCCATAGCCCGGCGCACCGTGGGCAAGTATCGCCAGCAGATGAACATTCCCGTTGCACGAATGAGAAAGAAATAAAAGCCATGTCGAGAGAAAAGACCATCATCCAGGCAGCGAGAATCATCAGTATCGTGTTCACCCCCTTCTACCTGCCCGTTGTCGGACTGGCAGCACTCTTTGTGTTCAGCTATATGAACCAGATGCCCTGGGGCTACAAGTTCCAGGTCATTACTCTGGTCTATTTCCTTACGGTCATCCTGCCTACCATGCTCATCGGCTTCTACCGCCGCTATCAGGGATGGACGCTTATCCAGCTCGGACAGAAGGAGCGGCGCATGGTGCCCTACGTCATCAGCATCCTCAGTTATTTCTTCTGCATCTATCTGATGGACTTCCTCCACATTCCCCATTTCATGAGTAACATCGTGGGGGCAGCCCTCTTCATTCAGATTGTCTGTGCACTAATCAACGTGTGGTGGAAGATTTCCACCCATACCGCCGCCATCGGTGGCGTGGCGGGAGCATTATTTGTCTTCGGCGAGTATTTCGGCTTCAATCCTGTGTGGTGGCTCTGCTTGGTGTTCATCCTGGCAGGCATTCTCGGCACCAGCCGCATGATTCTCCGTCAGCACTCCCTCCCGCAGGTCGTTGTCGGCTTCTTCGTCGGCCTTGTCTGCGCCATCCTTGGCATCGCCTTCCTATAAATCGCAAATAATTAGTAAATACGTAAATATCATGATTCCCTTAGTAAGCATTATCATGGGCAGCACCAGCGACCTGCCCGTTATGGAAAAAGCCTGCAAACTGCTCGACGAGATGCAGGTACCGTTTGAAGTCAACGCCCTTTCCGCCCATCGCACACCCGATGCCGTAGAGACCTTTGCCCGCACGGCAAAGGAGCGCGGCATCCGTGTCATCATTGCCGGTGCCGGCATGGCAGCCGCCCTTCCGGGGGTCATCGCTGCCTCCACCACGCTCCCCGTTATCGGCGTACCCATCAAGGGCATGCTCGACGGCCTCGACGCCATGCTCTCCATCATCCAGATGCCGCCGGGCATCCCCGTGGCCACCGTTGGTGTCAATGGTGCCCAGAATGCCGCCATCCTCGCCGTAGAGATGCTGTCGCTGAGCGACGAAAAGCTGGCCCTGCGCCTCGCCGACTACAAGGCCGGCCTCAAGGCAAAGATTGAGAAGGCCAACAAGGAGCTCGCCGAGTTGAAATACGATTATAAGGTATAAACCGGTAAAGTCTGACAATGAAGAGACGAATTAGCAGCGAGGCCCGTGTAGGGCAGATAGGCATCGGAGGCGACAATCCCATCCGATGCCAGTCGATGGCAACCGTCGACACCAACGATACCGAGGGCTGCGTGGCCCAGGCCAAACGCATCATCGATGCCGGCGCAGAACTGGTACGCTTCACCACGCAAGGCGTGCGTGAGGCGGAGAACATGAAGCATATCTCAGAGCGGCTGAAGGCCGACGGCTACACGGTGCCGCTGGTTGCCGACGTACACTTCACGGCACACACCGCCGACGTGGCGGCTCTTTACTGCGAGAAGGTACGTATCAATCCCGGCAACTACGTAGACCCCGGACGCACATTCAAGCACTTGGAATACACCGACGAGGCCTACGCCGAAGAACTCAAGAAGATAGAACACCAGTTCGTGCCTTTCCTCCGCATCTGCAAGGCGCACCATACGGCCATCCGTATCGGTGTGAACCACGGTTCTCTCTCCGACCGCATCATGTCGCGCTACGGCGATACGCCGGAGGGCATCGTGGAGAGCTGCATGGAGTTTCTGCGCATCTGCCGTCGCGAGGATTTCAACGATGTCGTCATTTCCATCAAGGCATCCAACACGGTGGTCATGGTCACCACCGTCCGCCTGCTTGTCGAGACGATGGACAATGAAGACATGCACTATCCCCTCCACCTGGGTGTCACAGAGGCCGGCGAGGGCGAAGACGGGCGAATCAAGTCGGCCGTCGGCATCGGTGCCCTGCTCACCGAGGGCATTGGCGACACCATCCGTGTGTCGCTCAGCGAGGAGCCTGAGTACGAACTGCCCGTTGCCCGCAAACTCGTGGCGATGACTGAGGAGTGCGCGCGTCTGCGCGGAGAGGCAGAGGCATCTATCTCCGACGGCATTATTACGCTTGCCCTCTCCGCCCCCGACTGGGAGACACTCCAGTTGAAGGCGGCCATGTCCGTGGGTGCCCTGCTCATCGACAAGAAAGCCAGCGACCTGAAGATCAGAGTAGAGCGCGACGTGCTGGACGACGGTACCCGCATCGACGACGCCAAGGTCGTGGCCCTGCAGGATGCCATCCTTCAGGCCGCCCGGGTGAAATTCACCAAGACCGAATATATCTCCTGCCCCGGCTGTGGCCGCACGCTCTACAACCTCCAGGAAACGATAGCCCGCATCAAGGCAGCGACGCGCCACCTGGTGGGCCTGAAGATTGGCATCATGGGCTGCATCGTCAACGGCCCCGGCGAGATGGCCGATGCCGACTATGGCTATGTGGGAGCAGGCCGGGGGCGCATCTCCCTCTACCGTGGCAAGGAGTGTGTGGAAAAAAACATCCCTGAGAGCGAGGCCGTGGAGCGACTGCTCGACCTCATCCGCAGGGACAGGGAACTGTAGAGAGCCGGGCTGCTCACACAGCCTTGTCGAGATACCGGCGTATGTCGTCTTGCACACGCCGGAACTGCTCGGAGAAGATGTAGCCGTTGTTTTTCTTGAGCATGGCCTTGATATCTTGCAGCGAGTTTTCGTAGCACGACATCTCATTTCGCTTCTGCGTCTTGTGCGCAGAAGCGACGTTTATTTCGTGCTGACGTTCCTGGCGCAGCAGGTTGCACACCTTAGAGAGTATCGGCGAGACGACGGCATCGAACAGGTGGTGCCCCTGTATATATAAATAGGTGGTCTGTGGCGTCACGCCGATGCGCTTCACGTCTTCTTTCACGGCGAGGTACTCGTCTTTGCTGTCGGGAAACTCGCGCTGCAGTTCGCGCACCCTGGTATTCACCTTGCGGCGCACGTTGGCAATAGAGTGCTCAGGATGCTGAACATTGAATCCGCCCGGGTCGGCGATGCGGTTAAGGTCGGTGATGGAGAATTTGGGATAGTTGCCGTTGCGATAGAGCATGACCGACCACACAAACAGCGGGAAGAGGGCTTCGCTGAACTGCTTGAAGAAGTCACGGAAGTCGAAGATGCGATGGTCGTTGAGGGTAACGGCCACACACACGTCGTGGAGCGACGGAGCGTAGCACTGGTAGTTCTCGATGGCATAGACGTAGGTGTGGAACACGTATGGACTGTTGAGCACGCGGCGCGACTGCTGTGTGCAGCCCTGCATGAGATAGTCGTAGTCGGCATCCACACAGGCTATCATATCCTGCCCCACGTTGTCACCAACGAAGTTCATCAGTACCGACTTCTTGCCCCTGGTCAGGTTGGTCTTCGAGGGGAGCATCACCTCAAAGTAGCGCTGCTCGTTCTCGAAGGTGCCCAATACGGTGCGCCAGAAATAGATGTCGTCGTAGCTCTCGACGTAGGCCACTATCCTGCGTCGCGCCGTCTTCGAAGTCAGGTGGTTGGCGGCTTCGAAGTACTTGCTGTTTACATTGTCCTTCAGTCGCTGTGCCATGCGTCTTTATCTTGATTGCCGTTCTTCACTTCTCATTCTTCACTTCGATGTCGCTGACCTCGGTCACCGCGTCGAGCCAGCCGTTCATGATGACCGCCGGCGAGTGCGTGGTCAGTATGATCTGCACCTGGGGATTGAGTTCCACGATGAGGTCTATCAGCCGCTTCTGCCATTCTATATGCAGCGACACCTCCGGCTCGTCCATGAAGAGCACGTAGGGCTGGCGGTCTTCCACGAGCACCGTCAGCAGGATGACCAGTATCTGTTTCTCGCCGCTCGACAGCTGATAGGGCACGAGCGTCTCGCCAATCTGCGAGAAGCGTATCTCGTTTTCCGTGCGCACTATCTTCTTGCCGGTCTCCGAGAAGAGGTCGTCTACGATGTCCTGGAAACGCTTCTTGGGCTCAGAGATTTTCTGTGCCTGCTCGGCGGCATCTGGAGCACCGCTCTGGAGCACGGCGATGATGCGGTTGCCGATGTTCACCTGATAGTCGAGGTATTTGCGCTGCAGGTGGTAGAGTTGGAAGTCGAGGATAGAGGTGGATGCCGGAAGGTTGCTCAGCCCTGCCCCCTCCATAATCGGGGAGTCGAGCGAGCGGATGAGGTCGTAGCGTATCCACCTGGCGTCGGCAGGCTCTACGTCGAGACGCACGCCCTTGAGCATGTGGCTGGGAAACTCGCCACCGGCGGTCAGCCCCTTCACCACCTTGTTCAGTATCGTGCTCTTGCCCTGCCCGTTGCTGCCGCTGAGGATGTTCACCTGCCGGTTGAGGTTCCACAGGATATGTTTCTTGCCGCTCCAGAGCGAGTCGATCTCTATGCGTTTGATATAGTCAGCATACTTCTGCATGGTGTCCTCCCGTCGTGTGACTTATTTGATGGTGAAAAGATTCTGGAATCCGGTGGTGAAGAGCACGTCGCGGATAACGCTGTTGACGTTGGTGAGTGTCACCGTGCTTCCCGTCTTATTGGCACTCTTGCGGATGCTGAGCAGTATGCGGAGCCCGCTGCTGGAGATATAGCGCAGGCTGGTGCAGTCGATGATGATGTCGCGCCCGTTGCTTTCGAGCAGTGGGGCAAGGTCGCGGGTGGCCTGTTCCGAGGCGGCGGTATCGAGCGAGCCGTCAAGGATGGCTACGATGGCGCCGTTCTGTTGTGTAATAGTTGTCTTCATCATAATGTTGCTTTGCTTTTTATGTTTGACTTATTATTTCTTGTTGAGATTGTAGCGCAGCGTGAGGATGTTTTGCCCGTCCACCCGCTCGTAGTTGATGGAGTCCATATAGTGCCTCACGAGGTGTATGCCGAGGCCGCCTATGGGGCGCTCCTCCGCAGAGAGTGTCGTGTCGGCATCGCCTTTCGCAGTAGGGTCGAAGGCTATGCCGCTATCGGTGATCACAAACTTCAGCCGGTCGGCCGTTGCCAGGGCGTCTATCCTCACCTCACCCCTACTGCCGGCCGGATAGGCATAGTTCATCACGTTGACCACGGCCTCTTCCACGGCGAGCTGCAGCTTCATGGTCTGGCTCATGTCCAGGTGCAGCTGCTCGCAGACCTTGTCCACGAAGGCCGACAACTGCGGCACGGTCTCGATGTCGTTGGGCAGCGTGATGCTGTCGTCGATGATGTTGGTGCACTTCTGGCGCTTATACTCTATGGCGAGCAGTGTCAGGTCGTCGCTCTGGTCGGCATCGCCCACAAACACTTTCACGGCGGCCTCCATCGTGTCGATAATCTCGTTGGGAGTGCCGGGCTTCAGCGTGTTCTTCACGCGCTCCTTGCCGAAGAGTTCCTCACTGGCATTCATGGCCTCCGTCAGTCCGTCGGTATAGAGGAAGAGGTCTGCGTCGTCGGCCAGCATGCGCTCCTCGGTCTTGAAGTCCCATCCCGCCATGGCACCCAGCGGTATGTTCGGCGCGCAGGGCAGCGTGGAGAGTTTGTCGCCCTCGATGAGCAGCGGTGCCTCGTGGCCTGCCGAGCAGTAGCGCAGGCGACCCGTAGGCAGGTCGAGCACGCCCACGAAGAAGGTCACGAAGAGACAGTTGGGATTGTCTTCCGAGAAGGTGTCGTTGATGGCCGTCACGATGCGGTGGGGCTGGGCCTCGTGGGCGGTCATCGTGCGGAAGAGGGTGCGCGTCACGGCCATGATGAGCGAGGCGGGCACGCCCTTGCCCGACACGTCGCCGATACAGAAAAATAGCTTCTCGTTGCGGATGTAGTAGTCGTACAGGTCGCCGCCCACCTGCCGCGCGGGGGTCAGCTGGGCATGCACGGCCACGTCTTGCCGCTCCTGGCGGAAGTCCTTCGGCAGCAGTGCCTGCTGTATGCTGCTGGCGATGTGCAACTCCTTGTCGAGGGCGGCCTTCTGGCTTTCGGCATTCAGCAGGGTGCGCGCATTGCGCACGGAGCGCCAGATGATGTAGCTCATCAGGGCCAGACCGGCAATCATCAGCAGCAGGAGCGCGAAGGAGAGGGTACGCAGACTGCCGTAGACCTCGCTGTCGCTGCACACCACGGCCATCTTCCAGCCCTGTTCGCCCTCCACGGGAGCGTAGAAGATATACTGCTTCTCGCCGGCCTCGTCTGTCAGGGCGGCCTGTCCGCTCTGTCCCTCCATCATCTGCCGGTTGATGTAGCCGGCAGTGGTGTCCCTGCTCTTGGCGGTCACTTCCTGGATGGTCTTCCTGAGCACGAGGCTCTCCACCGGACAGGCCATCAGGTGGCCCGTGCGCGAGATGATGATATTATAGCTCGAAGGATAGATGTGATCGGCATTGATGACCTCCGACAGCCAGTCGAGCGATACGTCGGCGCCCAGCAGGGCCACCGTCTTCCCCGCCCCGTCGCGGATGGGATACAGATAGGTGCAGAGCATCGTCTGGGCGCCCTCGCCGTCGAAGTAGGGGTCGCTCCAGTAGCCGCGGCCCGCAGCCATCGCGGTCCTGTACCACGAGCGGTTCAGGTAGTCGTGGTCGGCATTGCCCAGCTGCATCTCCTCTATCCCGCCCCGCCGCTTCACCACGTAGGGCTCATACCAGCGGCCCTTCTGCGGATAGTAGTCGGCCTCGAAGAGCACTGCCGCCCCCACGATGTCCTCGCTCCCCGTCACCAGGTGGCGCAGCACGGTGTAGAGCGAGTCGGGCTGACTGAGCGTGCGCTCCACCATCCACGCGCTGTTGCTGGTACGGGCCTCCACCGCCGCCATCACCTTCTGGATTTCCAGGCTCTTCACGTTGAGCTCGGTCTCCGCACGGTGTTTCACCTCCTCGCGGATGCCCTGGCTGGAGAACCAATACATCGACAGCGACGTCAGTTCGATGAGCACGGCGGCCACGACGATTAGCAGGATATTTGACTTAGACTTCATTCTGATTGTTTTTAGTAACTGGTTGCAAAGATATGAAAAAAGGTTGTAACTGAAAAGCAATTTCCGAAGATTTACTCATTACGCCCGCAAATAATGTCGGTGTCCATCAGGATTTCCCTCCTCAGCCTTTTCTTCTACGGATTTACCGCGATTTGTTTCCTAAGGAATTTAAAAATTTAGAAATATCCGCCGCAGCGCAGCCTCCCATCGTCACCTCCGTGACCTTCCTAAATTCCTTAGACCTTATCCTCCAAATCCTAGCCACGCCAGTGGCCAAATCCCATCATCCTAAAATCCGTAGAAAACATCCCTATTCTCTAACCCAATAATTTTTAAAAGATATAGGCAAACTGTTATATTTATATTTATCAAAAAGATTTTGTATCTTTAGCGCCGGAGCTGGTAAAAACTTATAACCGACGATGGCAAAGTTCTCGCTGAAACTCACCAAACGCTATCTGCGTGACTTGAAATTGGCTTGCAAGCGCGGCATGGACGAAAGCCTGCTCAATGAAATTATCGTAAAGCTGCTTGACGACGTGCCCCTACCGGAGAAGAACCGCAACCACCAGTTGCACGGCGACTACGGAAGCTACCGCGAGTGCCTGAAAATCAAAGAACCTATGCGTTTGCGGCATAAGCCGCAAACGTGGAGTTACCTAATCTGCGGGAAATGGCCTACCTTTGCACCGGCAAGCAAGAAAGTTGGACGCCTAATGAACTAACAATTCAATTTAAAGTATGACACTGCAGGTTGTGGAATGATGATTGGAACAGGAACCAGTCCCCGTGTTTCATGTTATCAGCCGATCACCCAATCCTCGGGTACGCGGGTGTCGGCATTGAACTTCACGCCGACCTTGACGACTTTGCGACCTTCGGTCTGATAGGGCAGCGCATAGTCATGGCTGTCAATCTGCTCCAGAGCCTGCTGGGCGGTGCCATTAACCTTCAGCTCAAAGACATACGTCGCATCTGGCATCCACACCACCATATCCACACGGCCGCCTGCGCACTTTACTTGAGTACGGACATAGACGTTTAGCATCGAGAAGATCAGGTACATCGTATATTCGTAGAATCCCTCTGCATTGGCCACCTCGTGCAGCTTCTGCTTGAAGCCCTCGACGTAGGGGATACCAGCCATGTAGACCTGCATCTCACGCATGGCCTGCTCGATGTCACCGGCAGTCAAGGCTTGCCAGAAACAGGCCGCAAAACCCATCTGCACGTCAGCATCGTCAAGGCCGGTATATATGGGCAGCAGTCCTTTCACATAGCCTATACGAACTTCCTGGTTGGGTATGGAGAGCGTGTAGGCCTCGATGCTCCGGTCATAGTCCTTGATGGTCAGGTAGCCGCTCTGGTAAAGCAGGGGCAGCGCAGACCTCATATTCTCCGTGGGCTGGTCGAAAGCCGACGACGGAACCTTCAGATTGTCGAGCGACATGATGTCGGTCTTGAAATGCTGCATCTGCCGGATGAGGAACGTCGGCGTGCCGCTGTCAAACCAGTAGTTGGTCACTTCACGCTGCTGAAAGGCCTTCAGCAGGCTGAAGGGATTATAGACCTCAGGCGAATCCTTCGTGAAGTGATAGCCGTCGTAGCGCTCCTTCAGCTTCTGGTGCATCTGTTCGTAGCTCAGCCCTTGAATGCTGGCCAGGCGCTCTATGTCCTCGTTCAATACCGTGGAGAGTTCCTCCTCCGTGATGCCGCAGATGGTGGAGAAGGCCGTGTCAAGAGTGACGTTCGTCAGGTTGTTGATGGTCGAGAATATGCTCAGCTGCGAGAACTTGGTGATGCCCGTGATGAAGCAGAATTTCACAAATCGTTCATTGGCCTTCAGCGGCACATAGAACTCCTGCATCACCTGACGCTTGTCGCTGAGCGACTCATCATCGTGCAGCACGTCGAGCAGCGGAGCATCATACTCGTCAATGATGACGACGGCCTGCTTGCCCGTTATCTCATAGGCACGCTGAATGATACCAGTAAGAATCTGACCAGGCGTCAGCTCCATGGGGTTTTTCCCGTACAATTTCTCATAAGGGCTAAGCAACAAAGCCAAACTGTGCCGCAGAGCGTCGGCATCAGCCTGTGCCTTTGCCGTGCTGATGTCCAGCCGGATAACGGGATACTGTTCCCATTCCTTTTCGAGGTCCATGATCTTCAGACCCTCGAAGAGTTCGCGCTCTCCCTGAAAATAGGACTCCAACGTCGACGTGAGCAGAGACTTGCCGAATCGGCGCGGGCGGCTCA
>Ga0326512_10001783_pt1 | contig 16244 bp, 10 predicted proteins | sample 1_2617_0518_D_FD_203652 | JGI IMG/M metagenome (GOLD analysis project Ga0326512, IMG submission 203652) | Bovine rumen microbial communities from UC Davis, California, United States - 1_2617_0518 | ecosystem: Host-associated > Mammals > Digestive system > Stomach > Rumen | place: USA... | reverse complement strand
GTAAATCTCCTATAGTTTCTGCATCCTTTCTACGGAGCATATAAAGTGCCAGAAGTGCCTCTCCCCATGGGCCGCCCTCGCTTGCGGTGTCCATAACAGTTACCGGGGCGTTGACTGCCGCTGCAAGATAATTCTGGGCAACGCCCTTTGTTTTGAAAAGTCCGCCGTGGCCGGTAATGCTCTTGACCGGTACCTTCTCATCCTTCAAAAGGATATCGAGACCAAGCTTTACAGCTCCAAGTGATGTATAGAGATTGGCTCTCATGAAGTTTGCCAGATTAAACTTACTGTCAGGTGTGCGGGCAAATAAAGGTCTTCCTTCATTTAAATGTGTAATGCCTTCTCCCGAGAAATATCCATATGGCAGAAGTCCGCCGCAATCCTTGTCTCCATTTAAAGAATTGGTATAGAGTTTTCCGTATAAATCGCCCATGTCAACGCTGAACCCCATAAGCTCTGAAAACTCCTTAAAGAGATTTACCCAGGCATTGAGATCCGAAGTTCCGTTATTGGCATGTGACATCGCTACAGGATAGCCGTCGGGAGTTGTTACCATGTCGATCTCGCGATAGAGCTTTGAGAGCTTCTTGTCCTGCTGAAGTACCAGCATTGCAAAGGTACTTGTGCCTGCGGATACGTTGCCGGTGCCCGGTGCTACAGAATTGGTAGCCACCATGCCGGTTCCTGCGTCTCCCTCGGGAGGACACATGGGAACGCCTGCCTTCAGTGTGCCGGTTTCGTCCAAAAGCTTTGCGCCTTTTTCGGTTAATGTTCCGGCCTGCTCTCCAGCCACAAGAACTTTAGGGAGAATATCCCGAAGCGTCCAAGGATAGCCTTTGTCCTTGATGAGAGTATCGAACTTCTTCATCATCTCTTCATCGTAGTCAAGCTTCTCTGAATCAATCGGGAAGATTCCTGCAGCATCGCCTATACCTGTAACCTTCTCTCCTGTCAGCTCCCAGTGAATAAATGAATCAAGCGTAGTTACAAAGGAGAAATCCTTCACGAAGCTTCTGTCCTCCAGTACCATCTGGTAGATGTGTGAGATGGTCCAGCGAAGAGGGATGTTGAACTGAAACTCATTTGTAAGTGCATCGGCTGCCTGCTCAGTGTTGCTGTTTCTCCAAGTCTCAAAAGGACTCAGAAGCTTCCCTTCCTTATCAAAGGCGAGAATTCCATGCATCATAGCACTTATGCCGAGAGCGCCATAGGTCTCAGGCACTACGCCATATTGATCTTTTACTGACTTCACCAGAGAACTGTAACATCCCCGAAGTCCGTTATGGATATCCTCCATAGTATATGTCCAGATATCATTCACCAGTCTGTTTTCCCAATCATGGAATCCGGTGGCAAGAACGTGCCCCTTATCATCTGTAAGAACTGCCTTTATTCTGGTGGAGCCAAACTCGATGCCAAGAGCCGTCTTTCCATCCATTATTTTTTCTTTTGCACCCATAATTGCTATATCTCCTATTTACTCATCTATTAACACAATTTTTCAGATGTAATATCTAACGTATAGATATCAATCTAATCGGTTCTACAAACCAATGATTTAGCCATATATTTGTAAAAGTTCAGATGGTGAACCACAAACCACGTCCCCATGGCCCACCGGCTGAACTTTTACGTAAATATCTGTCATACAGATGCAGATTTACCTGGCTCCCAGATGAAGGAGATCTGCTTCTCTTGTATCCTCGCCGATAGTAACAAGCTCTGTGCCTGTAAGCTTTGCGAAAAGGGCGATATCAGCTCTTGTTAATGCTGTTGATATGACGCTGTGATGAGCTCCGCCTGCGTAGCACCAGCCCTCGGTACCGATCTCGAAGTTTGGCTTATGACGGAACATGATACGGGCAACCGGAAGCTTAGGCATGGGCTCTGCCTGCTTTACAAGCTCGATATCTGCGCAGATGATACGGAAACGGTCTCCCATATCCACCATGGTTACCTGAATTGCGTCGCCGGTTACTCCGTCAAATACAAGACGTGCCGGATCTTCCTTTCCGCCGATGCCCAGAGGATGAACCTGGATCTCAGGCTTTGTTGCCGCAAATGCAGGCGGTACCTCCAGCATGTGGGAAGCAAGCTCCACCTCCTGACCCTCTGTAAGGTCATAGGTGTAATCCTCGATGAAGCCGGTAGCACCCTTTCTTGATTCTGCCATCTTCATGAGAACAGCGGATAATGCTGAGATCTTGTAGTCTCCCTCAGGTCCGAAACCGACGCCCTTTGCCATGAGGTTCTGTGCTGCGATGCCGGGAAGCTGCTTAAGATTGTGAAGATCCTGGAAGGTATCTGCGAATGCACCGATATGATTCTTTTCAAGGAACTTATCGAGAGCCACTTCCATCTTTGCCTGTTCACGAACGGAGTCTACATTATCGGTTTTCATGGTGTATTTTGACTCATACTCTGCCATTTTTGCATCTACTTCACTTTCGGAGACAGTAGCCATGATCTTAACCAGATCGCCGATACCGAAATAATTGCACTCCCAGCCGTAACGGATCTGAGACTCAACACGATCGCCGTCTGTAACAGCAACTTCACGCATGTTGTTTCCGAAGGATGCAACCTTTAAATGATGTGAATAGTCGATAGCCTTTGCAACCTCTGCAAACTGACGGATCTTTTTGAGGACACTCTCATTCTTATAGTAGCCTGCCACTACTTCGTGTGGGATTCCGAGACGTGCTACGATGAAGCCGTACTCGCGGTCGCCGTGAGCTGACTGGTTGAGATTCATAAAGTCCATGTCAATGCTGTCATAGGGAAGCTTCTCATTATGCTGTGTGTGAAGGTGTAAAAGCGGCTTACGAAGTTCCTGAAGTCCCTTGATCCACATCTTTGCCGGTGAGAAGGTGTGCATCCAGGTGATTACACCAACGCAGTCATCGTCGGTAGATGCCTTGCGGAGATCCTCTATACATGTCTCTGAATCAACAACTGTAGGAAGGAGTTCAACTGATACGATCTCCTTCAATTTGTCATTTAAAAATGATGCCATGTCGGCAGCATCCGCTGCTACCTGGCGGAGACATTCATCTCCGTAAAGATCCTGACTGCCGACTACAAAATATAACTTCTTCATAATTCTTCCTTCTTTCTGTCTTGCAACATCAGTCTATTGAAGGGCTGCTTTCCGGGAGTTTCATCCCTGAGGTTTCACTTCTCAATGGTTTGATGTTACTTGCTGAGTTTTAAAAAAACGTTTTAACAACTTAGAGTCCTTAACATTTATAGTGACTCTTATATAGGATTCAAATCAAAAAATGTGAGCTATACACTTTTCGCAGCGTTTCATTAACGCTCTCTTATATCCCTGACTGAATTACCCTGATTAAATGAAACAGGGAACTGATAAGAGTAGTAATGATGAGTCCAGTTTTGATCCTTCATCATGCGGAGGAGATTTTGAGCAGTGAGTTTTCCCATTTCGAATTTCGGGTGTACTGCCGATAAAATCGTCAGCTCTCCTGCCTCCTGCATTTTCGCATCATCAAAGGAAACAATGGAAACATCCTCCGGCACCTTCACGCCTAGTTCGTTAAGAAAATCTATATATCGATATGCGATCTCGTCATTGTAGAAAACAAGGGCTGTGCACTCCTTTGTTCTGCGATAGAATGACATCAGACTTTTCTTGCTGAATTTATCCTCCATGTCCTTTGTGGTGTACCAGCGTACCCAGTCGTCGTCAAAGCGAAGCCCCAATTCGGACAGGCACTCTGTATAGCCGCGATAGCGTTCCATTCCCTGCATATCATCCGACTTAAACATTCCCCCGATCTTTCTGTGACCATTTTCAATCAAATGCTTAGTCAGTTCATAGCTGCTTTTTGCATCAGACATTTCAACACTGTCGAAATGGATGTTTGAATAATGATTATGGAGAAAGATAGTAGGGATATTCTTCCTTTTGATTTCTTTATACAATCTCTGATTGGGATTCGGGAAGCTCGTACGTGTGCCCTCTATGATCAGGCCCTGAACACCTGCCTTCAGGAAATTTTCAAGGAACATGGTTTCTTCATTGAGATGATTTTTTGTAATGGCTACATCGATCTGAAGCCCCTGTTCCTTCATGACCGATTCTATTCCGGCATAGACCTCCGGAAACAGATAATCTGCAAAATAGCTCAGAATCAAACCTATATGCGGTTTTTTATCCCCCTCAGTTTCCACATCAGTATGGTAGGAAACGTAGGTTCCGCTGCCGCGGACCCTTTGGATGAGCCCTTCCTGTTCCATTTTGTCAAGGGCCATACGAACAGTCTGCCTGGAGTAACCAAACTTCTTTTCAAGTACATGCTCGGACATGAATTTGTCGCCGTTTTTGATGACGCCACTCATGATAAGCGTACGACCCCATTTATACAGTTTCTGATATTTTAAGCTTTCGTTGATATGCTTTTGGTTTTCTTTGCTCATTCTGTTTACTCTTCACTACTCATCTGTAAATGATGTTTTCCGGCTTTAATATCTGACACAGATGCAGATCCTGTTGGCTCGTAAAAAAGATATTTACAAGGGGTCACAGGTTTTGGGTCGGTTATTTGATGACCTGTAATGATTTCCTGTCTGCAAAAACTGCCACAAATACCAGGAATACGATTCCCTGTATAAGCTGCATCATCTGTGTTGAAAATCCCATCATGGTGAGTCCGCTGTTAAGTACGATATACAGAAGCGAACCTACGATGATATTTTCAAAACGAACCTTGGCTCCGCCTGAAATAGGCATTCCTCCGAGTACAAGAGCGATGAGAATCTGTGTTTCCAACTGGCTTCCGCCTGAAGATGTTACGGATCCAACCTTGATGACATTTATGAATGCCGCAAAACCTGTGATTGCTCCGGAAAGTACATAAACCCAGAATTTCATTTTGTCGGTTCTGATACCTGAGAACATTGCTGCTTTCTCGCCTGCTCCGATAGCTTTCAGATAAGTTCCGAACTTAGTGAATCTGAAAAGTACAAAACCTGTTACAAGAACAAGCAGTGTGAGAGCTACTTTCAGTTCTGTTTTATCGAAATTGATAAGAGCAGCTGATCCCGCAACCGGAGCATTGGTTGTCAGGTACTTGATGAAACCGCGGAACAGAAACATTGTACAGATGGTAACGATAAAGGACTTTATCTTACGATATACATAGAAGTATCCGTTGAATGCACCGATCAGTGCGCCTGTGAGGATACCGCATATGATGCTCAGGGGAATGTTGATCCTGGACACCATACATACCACTATGGATGCTATTCCGAGTATGGATCCCTGTGAAAAATCAAGACCTCCCATGGTCATGATAAAAAACACACCGGTTGTGGCGATCATGGTCACATATACCTGGGAAAGAACAAGGGGCATATTTTTGACCATTCTGAAATTCGTCAGAACATTAAATACCAAAAATACTATGATCAGGCCAACGATAGGAAGATATGTCTTGACTGCGGAAATCATGGAGAGATTTCCTGTTTTCTTTTCTTTTGCTGCTGTCATCTCTGTTTTACTCACTGCCACCATAATTCCTCCTTAAACCATCATTGTGATCAGATTGTTTTCATCCAGTGTCTCGCTTCTTTCGATCTGTCCGTTGATCATTCCGTCCTTCATGATGATGATACGATCACACATTCCTATAAGTTCCATCAGCTCTTCGGAAATCATGATGATTGATTTTCCTGACTTTCTCATTCTGTCCATGAGCTGATATATATCCTGCTTTACCTTGATATCGATACCTCTTGTCGGGCTGTCCAGTACGACGATATCCGAATCCTTGCCTATCCATCTGGCGAGAACTACCTTCTGCTTGTTTCCGCCGGAAAGATCAGATACAAACTGATCGACATTTACCATCTTTACCGACATGTCTTTTGCGAATTTATCTGCAAAGTCTCTGAGCTTTTTATCGCTTAACATATGTCTCTTGTCTGCAAGCTCATCCAGAGAAGGAAGGCAGATATTGTCCATGATGCTCTGATTAAGTACAACAGATTCATTATCTCTGTCCTTTGAAGTATATGCGATGCTGTGCTGAATAGCTGTGGGGATATCATTGATCTCGGTGCCGTCTGAAAGCTTTACGGAACCGGTTCTGTCATAGGAAGCACCGAAGATGGCCTTGCCTACTTCGTGCATTCCGGATTCCGAAAGACCTCCGAAGCCTAAAATCTCTCCTTTGTGAAGCTCGAAATCAAGCTTGTTCAGGAGTCCCGGTACCGATACATCTTTCGCTGAAAGAACGACCTCGTCGGATACCTTGCTGCCGTAATCTGAACGGTAGTAATCTCCTGTTACTTCGCGGCCTACCATGAGACGCTTCAGATCCTCTTCGGAAACATCTTTGCTCTTTACGGTATCGATATAAACTCCGTCACGAAGAATCGTGATGGTATCTGAACGATCGAGTATTTCCTGAAGGTCATGGGATATAAAGATAATGGTATTGCCCTTCTCTCTTATCTTATCCATAACCTTGTAAAGCTCATTTCTTCCCTCCTGGGAAAGAGCTGTTGTGGTCTCGTCTATAACAACGATCTTTGGATCAAAATAAGTTGCCTTTACGATCTCAACCAGCTTCCTGTCTTCGAAGTTGTAGTCATCGATCATTCTCTGGGCTTTGATCCTGTCAAATCCGTAACTGTGGAGAAGCTCATTGGCCTCTTTTATCATTTGCTTTGTGTTCTTGATTCCGCACTTCACAAATCTTTCCTCATGTCCCAGGAATATATTTTCAGCTACGGTAAGTCCTGAAAGTGTTCCAAGCTCCTGGACTATGATGGAAACGCCGTGGTTGTTGGCATCCACCTGATTTTTCGGATGGATTTCTTCGCCGTCCAGAACAAAGATACCGCTGTCTATACTGTAAATGCCTGTCAGCATATTTGTTAATGTTGACTTTCCGGAGCCGTTCTCACCGATCAGGGCGTGTACCTCTCCTTTATTGATATTGAAAGAAACATTCTTAACTGCCTTCGTGATACCGAAGGACTTACAAAGATTTTTTACCTCTAAACGAACCTCGCTCATTGTACCCTCCTGTATCATTTTACAATTTCGCCCTTATTGATCTTTGTGGTTACTGTGATGATGATCAGAAGCGCAAAGCCTGTGATTACATCCTGAATTGCAGTAGGGGCGCCTAATGCAATAAAACCGAAAAAGATGATGTTGATGATAAATTCTCCGATGATGATGGCCTGTAAAGGAATGCCGTATTTTTTGAAGGCAACTCCGAAGAAACATCCCATGGTGGGGATAAAGTTACGGCTCATGGAGGCCATGCCGGTTACAGCGACCATTGAGGAACCATAGCTTATGGTCAGAACTGCCATGATGCCTAAAAAGCCACCGCTTAAGATGAAGGCCAGAACTTTGTATTTATTGACATTGATACCCATGTTCTTTGCTACAAATTCGTTGCTGCCGATGGCATAGGTATATGTACCGATTTTTGTATAGTTAAGGAATACATAAGCCACGATAAAAGCAACCAGTGCAAGGATGATATCTCCGGGCATCTGTCCGAACATTCTGAGATCAGCTGATAATGTCTGCTCAACTCCGCCTGCAATGTAGTTTGCAACTGCTTCATAAATGAGAGCAAGACCTGTGGTTACGATCATGGACGGGATATGAAGCTTTACATAAAAGCTTCCGTTGAAAAGTCCTACCAGGCATCCGCAGAGCAAAGCTCCTATGATGAGACCTGCATACCCGAGGCCAAGCTTTGTTGCGAAAACGCAGCCGACGATGGCGGAAAGCATTATGTTTGCGCCGATTGAGAAGTCAAACATGCCCATGACCATTACAAAGTAGAAACCTACAGCACCTACGCTTGCGATAAGGCTGGCCTGGAAATAGCTGAGCATATTGTTGAATGATCCAAAATTGTGTGGTGTAAGTATTTTAAAGATTCCCCAGGAAAGCACAACCAGTAAGAGTAAAATCAAATAACCGCGAAGGCTTCCTTCGATCTTTCTTTGATCCATTGTTACAGCGGAAGAATTCATTTTATTACCTCATTTATATATCTGTGGGAAGCCCGGCTGTATGATTCTCTACGGTAAAAGCCTGGGCTGTATTTTGGAAACATCAGCCCGGAGAAAAATCGTTTAGCGAATGGCTGATGCTGCATGGCAGGTCTTCTTCGAAAACCTGACAGATGTTTTTAAAACTCGAGCCGATATCTGTGCCTAAGCTCGATACCGGCTCCTATGATGTTTCTTAATAGATTTGATATTTATTTTCCTGCACGAGCAGCTGCATCTTCGATGGAGATCTTTGATGCTGCTTCCTTGAGTCCGTCGAAGGAAAGCTCTGACATAGCAACGAGCTCTTCGTCTGTATATGGAAGCTGGTCTACGAAGTACTTCTCATAAGCCTTGTAGTCATCAGCTGATGAAACATAAAGGTATGGGAACGGAACGTCGTTGAACTGTCCTTCAAATCCTGTGTAGTTGCCCTTGATAGCGTTGTAAACCATCATGAATGCGATAAGCGGATCGCAGTAATGTCCGCCGGACTCACCTGCCATTGAACCGTTTTCAAGTCTCTCTCCGAGATCAGGAAGGAAGTCTGTTGATACGATGTCGATATCCTGTGTCTTTCCTGCACGCTCAACAGCTGCGATAGCTCCCTGAAGAGGATCTCCGCCGCCGCCGGCAGGGATAAGTGCATCGAGAGACGGATCTGCAGACATCAGAGCTTCTGCAGCCTTTGAACCGCCCTCTGAAGTTGTACCTGCATACTGGGGCTCGGAAAGCTTAGCCTGATCATCAGGATGCTCTGCATTCCACTTTTCAACACCTGCCTTATAGCCTTCCCATCTTCCGAGCCAGGTTGCATCACCCTGCTCCCATCCGATGAGACCGATGTTACGATCGCCCTTGTCGAGAAGGATGTTTACAAGCTTCTCGCCGTTCTCGGGTTCATTTTCGTGAACAGCACCTACATAGTAAGGTGAATCTGTAGCAGCTTTATAGATGTCTGCGCTGTTGTCCTTTGAGATTACACGGAAGAACTGTGCGAGATAAACCTTGTTGTCATTACATGTCTTGATGGCTGAAGTCATCTCTGTATCTGATGAGTTACAGATCACGATTCCCTGGCAGCCGGCTGCCGCAAGCTGCTCAACAGATGCAGTTACCTTCTCGGATACATGTCCCTGATCAACATACTGAACCTGAACGCCCAGAGACTTTGCGGCCTCATCAAGGATCTGCTTGCACTGAGATCCGAGGACGTCTGTTGAAGACCAGATAGATACACCGATCTTTATGTCCTTGTTATCGATAGCGGCTGCCTGTCCGCTTCCTGCTGCAGGTGCAGTGGGTGCACTGTTACTACCGCAAGCTGTAAGTCCGGTTACCATAGCTACGGACGCCGCAACGGCCGCAACTTTTCTCAGAATTTTTCTCATTACTAAACCTCCATTTAATGATTGATCACTGTATTTGTTGTTTTTCACAACTCGTTGAACGTAGTTTATCAGTGGTTTTGTCTATTTGCAATACAATATAAGGTATTTATATCACGAAGTTGTATTGAAAACATACATAAAATAACACATAAAAGGTGCAAAATACAGCAAAAATATATCAAAATCACAATACGCCTTGAATTGGCGAGGTTTTTATGAGTGAAAAATATTTCCTTTTCAGCATGAAACTAACATTTGAAGGCTACCATTTCAAAATACAATACAACTTGGTATTTGTACGGTTTATGTATTTTTGCTGACATATAAAAACGGCTGACCATATGGTCAGCCGCCGGGAAATCATTATAGGATGTTTTGATAGTTTCTTATGCTTTTATAATTATTTGGTCAGAAATGATTCTGCTTCGGCTTTTATCATTTCCACCAGATCTCTGTATGCAGGAATGCTCTTGTAATATTTTTCCGAATAAACAAGGCTGATTTCTCCTTTTGTTGCGGGTTCATCAAAGGGTATACAGGTCATACCGCCACCTTCGACCTCGGTATAACGTTTGTTTGCCGGATAGAAGCTGACCGCAAAAACATCAGGCTGTTCGCTGGCCATTTTGATGACTGTCTGAACAGAATCCACGGTGATTACATTATTCACAGTGATCTCCTTTACGAGCTTGGGAACAAAGCCTGAAAGCATGGAATATGCCCGAACTTCGGATACTTCTTCATCAAGCTTTGATGAATGACTTGGATATGCAAGGCAATAGCCTTTGAGATCTGAAAAGTTAACGGTTTTATATTTTGTAAGTGGACTCTCTTTTTTAACGAGGCATCCGTAATAGCCTTCCATCAGGGTTATCCTTTTGATGCCTTTAGCATTAAATGCGGGATCATCGACATCTTTACGATTTAGGCAGATTGCAAGTGAAGGATGTGCAGTATTTAAGGATACCTGCTTTTCCGGAGCGGCATCCCCCTGATACTTCAAAAGAACATTGGAGTGGTTTCTCTGGAAAGGGATATGAAGCTTTGGGATAAGAAAGCCCACAAGAGAAATGTGTGCATAGGCATAAATGGTTAAGGCTTCCTTTTTTTGGGATAAATCTTTCCAGCCGTCATAGTAATCCAGAATTATCAGGGATTCCTTGTATATCTTCTCTCCTTCCGGAGTCAATTTGATGCCGGATTTGTTCCTTTCAAAAAGGGTGATGCCTAGTTCATTTTCCATCAGTTGGATAGATTTGGTAAGACTTGGCTGCGCCACATAAAGCTTTTTTGCAGCTTGATTAAAGGAACCGGTCTCTGCAATTGCCACAAAATACTTAAGAGTGCTTATCTTCATAGCGTTTCCCCGCATTAAAAAAAGTCGAGCAAGAGCACCACGGTCAGGTGAAGTGATTTTGCCCATCATTGGTTCGGAACAGGATATAGCTTTTTTTCATAACTTTAAAATTTTTATATATTATACAAGAATTTAAGCGGATAGTATATTAAATCCGCAAGTGATTCAACTTTGTCTTTCATCTCCATATTTATTTGCTTTTAAAGAGTTCTATTCCCCTCTTTAAAATACACACACACCACGGCCCCTTCCCCAAGGGGCATTTTTTTTGAATAAACTTTGACATTGTCCAACATTGCGCAACATTACTCTGACATTGCAAAGAATGAAATGTTGCGCAATGTTTAACATTTCAATGACATTACGGAACATTTCGATTCATATTTTGATGTCATAAAAAGTCATAATTAAACAAGGAGTGTGATAAATCGTCACACTCCTCAAAATATTATGAATTCGGGTTTTCAGTTTCGATCTTTTCTGGCGCATTTTTCTAATGCCCGGCCATATAAGCCGCAACACGTTTTCCTACATTATCCTTTATGTTGCTATAGTAGTAGGTATAATCGCTGGCGTGGCGTCCGTCAGGTCCGAAGAACTCGGCTGCGGTTCTGGCGTTTTCCTCGGGCATTGGTTCAACCTTTGCATGAGTTACGACCACACCGCGGGCGAGATTGATCTGCGCATCCGCACCCATATCGCCTATCGTGGCCTCACCGGTTTCTTCGTTCTCCACGAGAGATCCCAGGTTCATGCTGGCCGGAGCGTAGGTTTCATCAAGCTTCCAGTTGAGGGGGTTAATGCTTCTGGTGTTAGGCAGTACAACGACGTTGTGAGCATTAGTCTCAACGTTCTTAGGACCCTCTGTATTCCATGCTATTATGACGCCTGTGTCGGTTTCGCCGGTGGCGAACTTAAGGTGCGGGTTGGCCGCAAGATACTCGTCTGTGACGGAGTAGCCGATGGTGTAGGCTGCGACCATGCGTGCATAGTAATCCGGATGATCCTTAAAGTAAGTACGAAGCAATAACAGAACCATGGCTGAGCCCTGGCTATGACCTGCGATGATAAAAGGACGACCACCGTTGTGGTTTTCAAAATAGTAGTCCAGGGCAGCAGTTATATCGTCCATGGGCATGCCTGCAAAAGCAGCATCTGCGGTTCCGGTTTTCTTAAACATTTCTCCGGCATACTTTAAGCCGGACTGGCGGTAGTACGGGATGAAAAGGTTGGTGGCATCCTCATAAGCAGTCGCATGCAGCTGGTACTCCTGTTCCGCACCCTGCAGCATCTCTTCATTGTCGAGGCTGGCAAAGTCGGGGGCACCTTCTGCAAAGCTTCCCATGATATACTCCGTCGCATAGACATAGAAGGTATCAACATCCTTGGTGATTTCCGGAAGCTTGCACCAGCATTCTTTTCTGGAATAGTCTGGTGCAATACCTAATGTATCTGATGAAAGGTTGTTGCTCATTATTTCTCCTCTCTGCTTTTAATTTTACGGTTCAGCCTGTGAACCATGAGGAACAGGCTGAACTGTTAACAAATATTTTTATTTCACTTTCTTTCCGCCAAAGTAAACCTCCTCCGGCTTGTTGAAGCTGAATCCTTCTTTTTCGGCTGTGAGCAGGTCTTTGTCGAATACCAGGAAGTCTGCATCCTTGCCGGCAGTTATGGAACCCTTTTTGGATTCGATGCCAAGCTGTTCTGCTCCGTTTATCGTATATCCAACCAGCATCTCCTCAATTGTCATTACCTCTTTTTCAGGAGGAAATACCTCAGGGAATCTGGCAAATTCGTAATGCCTGGTCTTTTCTGTGATCAAACGTGTCATTCCGACTTCCATGCCAAGATACGGATTCCAGGTCATAAAGTCTCCGAAGACAATATTGTCACTTGACCATGCTACCTTGGCACCGGTATCCCAGACAGTTCTGCAGCGGAACTGCTTTTTGGAACGATCCTTGCCGAGCCATGTGGCACTGAAGCTGGTATCTCCTGCGTGCCAGTGCGGTGTGTAGTTTGCATAAACTCCAAGCTTAGCAAAACGGTCAAGATCCTCATCACACTGCACCTCAAGGTGTGCACAGGTGACTCTCACATGGAGGTCATCGCCCATTTCTTTTTTTGCCATCTCTACGCCATCCAGAACTGTTCGTGATGCACGTTCTCCGACTGTGTGAAGGTGAAGATCCAGATTTGCTTCATTAAGATTCTTCAAAAGCTTCGCGATTCCCTCTGCAGTGAAAGCAGTGGATCCCAGTGTATGGATATCCACATAAGGTGTTACCATTGCAGCGGTATGGATTTTCTGGGTACCGTCCATGAAAATCTTCATTGTATGAACCTTCAGGTGCTCAGTGTTATACTCACGCTGTATACGCTTCAGCTGCTCCAGGCCCTCCTCTGCATCCTTTTCGGCATTGACAACCAGGCATCCGTCAACATAAACGGGCAGCTTTCCCTGCTTATCCAGTTCGCACAGGCGCTTATATACCTTCTCATGGAATTTCATATCGCCGGGAAGTCCCGCATCAAATACTGCGGAAACTCCGTATTCGACTGAAAAATCGATCCAGCGTTTAAGTGCTGCGTCAACCTGTTCATCACTAAGCTCCATTCCGCTGTCGAGAATGATGGGAACCTCCGTTGCGCCTTCATACATATTTCCGGTAACATGTCCGTCTTTTCTTACATAAAATGCAAGTCCCGGGATTGGATCCGGCGTGTCGTCTGTGATACCGTGCCGTTCAAGAATTTTTGAGTTTACCCAGATACTGTGACCCTCTCCTTCCTGAATCTGAAGCTCGGCATCAGGACATATAGCGTCGAGCTCCTCTTTTACGATATCCTCTCCCTTAAGGTATTTCTTTTCCAAAAAGAATCTGTAGCGCTTCTGCCCCGGATGCTCCTTGATAAACCTTGCCATCAGGTCCAATGCCTCCTGCTTGCCGTTTGGTTCAAGGCGCTCATCAATTTCTGCGTACTCAAACCCCACAGGAATGGTTATATGGACATGGCTGTCGATGATGCCGGGCATAATGAACTTTCCGCCGAGATCTGTAACCTCTCCCTCATACTCCGAAAGACCTGCTTCATCGCCCACATAGACAAATTTGCCGTCCTTTACCACAAGAGCTGCAGCCTGTGGATTGGCCTTGTCCGATGTAAAGATTTTCGCATTCCTGATGATCTTATCTGCTTTCATGTTTTGCTCCTTTGAAAAATATATTCTTTATCCGCCAGCTTTTTTGTCATCTAAAAAAAGCCCGTTAACAGATACATAAGTTTTATCGACAGATGTTCTTTCTCATATAATTTTAAATTCGAAATAATAGTCCGCCACACGATCAGGCAGCAAAGTCATGTCATGGCAGACCATAAAAGCTTCTTTTTCGAGATGTAACTAAGGAGACGTGGCCTGATAAGAAAAAAAGTACTTCTCAGGTAAATAGAATTACCTTTGAAGTACTTTTATTTCGCTTTATAGTCTCAAAACCCACGTAATATCAAGCTTTTTTCTCAAAATCATGCGGCTTATTCTGGTTTACCATCCTGCCCGTATATGAGTAGAAGTATGTTTTCATCATACCGTTGTATATCTTACGGTTCTTGTCAGCCTTGCCGAGGTACTTTTCTGAGTCCTCCCAGGCGGTGATGATGTGCATAGCCCAGCTGTCGAGACCCTGATAAGCCTCCTTGAGTTCGGTGTAAAGCATAGGAAGATTTCTCTTGTCCTCGATACGCTCGCCATAAGGAGGATTACTGATTATATAACCGGCCTTTCCGCTGTGTGAGAAGTCTGCAAGATCTCTCACCTGAAGGTGGATTATCTTGTCAACGCCTGCACGCTCCGCATTCTCTCTTGCCACCGGGATAACGTCCGGATTAATGTCATAGCCCTGAATGTCGATCTTTCTGCCCTCCGGTGTCATGCCGGTTTCAAGAAGCTGAGTGTCAACCATCTCATTCGCTTCGTCGAAGGCATTGTACCAAAGCTTCTTATCAATGAAGTTTGTCCAGGTTTCGGAGATAAAAGCTCTGTCCATACCGGGAGCAATGTTTGCGGCTATCATGGCTGCCTCTATGACAAAGGTTCCGGAACCGCACATGGGGTCAACAAGAGCGTGGTCTCTTTTCCAGCCGGACTGCATGATAAGGGCTGCCGCAAGAGTTTCGGTTATAGGCGCAAGCCCCTGCTTCAGTCGATAGCCTCTCTTGTGGAGTGACTCCCCTGAAGTATCGAGACAAACCGTAAACTCGTCCTTATAGGCAAATACTCTCACCGGATATTTTGCGCCGTGCTCTTCAAACTGGGAAATGCCGAAGTACTCCCCAAGTCTCGCAACCATAGCCTTCTTCATGATGGACTGAATGTCTCTGGTGGAGAAAAGCTTTGACTTAACAGAGCCTGCTTTTGTTACCCAGAAGCTGCCGTCTACAGGAATGTACTCCTCCCATGGAAGCTTTTTTGTTGCCTGGAACAGTTCTTCCCAGGTTTCAGCCTTGAAAGAACCAACCTTAAGAAGGATTCTCTCAGGTGTACGCATGAAAATGTTTGCACGGCAGATGGCATCGGCATCGCCTATGAAGCCTACACGTCCGTCGGTTACGGTAGTGATATCGTAACCAAGGTCTATGACTTCCTTTTTTGTTACTGCTTCAAGACCAAAATGGCAAGGAGCTACTAATTCGAATGTTTTCATATTTTTCCTTTTCTATTTAAAAGACGGATCTGAATGCGTGGATTTTAATCTCAGCATTACAAATCCGTCATCCATGATTACCGTAAAAATTTATTTATCAGCCATACAATACAGAAGGCTACCATTATAGTCGGGAGGTACGGTGACAGGATGTACAGAATACCGCCCACAACGTTTATAATCACTTCAAGTATGAGGAAGAAGATGATAAAGGCAATGAGACAACCCCAGCCGCTGGTGCTGAAAATATGTCCGTAATTACTGTTGTTTTTACCTCTGAAGAAGTCACCGAAACCGGAACGGTTGTTGTCGTTCCTTGTGCCTTCTTCTGAATAACTCTTCTGCTCACGACGGTTCTCATCCTGATAACCCTGCTTAGGCTCATCGTTTTCAGACTCTGAGTAGGATGAACTTTCGGCATTTCTGTAGGATTTATCTCTTTCGAACTCAAGGGCGTCAGAATAAGGTTCTGTATCTATGGTTCCTCTGATTTCTTCGTCCTGATTTGCAACAGGATCCCCCGCTGCCTCTGCAGTATCGATGATGGTTTTTGCAAGGAGTCTCGGAGAGCCTATTTCCTCAACCACTTCCGATTCTGATCTTCCCTTACTTATTTCGCCGCTGATATAGTTGTCATAGTAAGCAAGCTGTTCACGTATGATCTGATCGGATACGTTGAGATTGAGCTGCACCGTTAAATCATGGAGGAATTTTTCTTTTGTCACTAGTATGTCCTCTCTCTCG
>Ga0326512_10001782_pt1 | contig 16251 bp, 15 predicted proteins | sample 1_2617_0518_D_FD_203652 | JGI IMG/M metagenome (GOLD analysis project Ga0326512, IMG submission 203652) | Bovine rumen microbial communities from UC Davis, California, United States - 1_2617_0518 | ecosystem: Host-associated > Mammals > Digestive system > Stomach > Rumen | place: USA... | reverse complement strand
TCATGGTTTCTATCCTCCACAACCATCATCCATGAGGTGTAGTATTTGTTCACGCCGTCACTTTCTACGGATGTGGACTCCTCATCAGATACTCCTGCTTGTTTCGCCGCAAGAGTATTAATGATACCCTTGACGATGTTCCCTTCTTGTTGTGCGGTGAAGTACCCCTCCCATTTCTCCTTCAGAGTTAGGATATAGGATACATGGGTCTCTCCGTCAACGGTTTCCTCTACCCTCTGGACATTGGTAATCTGGTCGTTGTCCGTGAAGATGGTGTCTCCCTCCTGCGCTTGCAAACGGTTTATCAGCAACTCGGTGACCTCAAGGAATGAGCGGACGGTCAAGGACTCCAACTCCATGTTTCCGAAGTTGTCGAGATACCAGCCTGCCGTGCCTGAGTTGAAGTTCTTGCTCTTGGATATGGGGTTGTCATCGTGGGTCGGTGAGTCCTTGCCTACAATGATATTCCCAGTGTTGGTGAGGTCGCCCGTGTTGTCAAGGCCTGATGTGGTGGACGGCGCCTGGGAGTCGAAGCCCTGCTGGAAGGTGATCTTCCCGGCAGCGGTGTCGGGGATGTCCTTCCGGAGAAATTTCTCCAGGATCGGCGCGTCATCGTCCAGATCTCCGGCACGGTCAGCGTAGGCGGAGCGGCTGGAGTATCCGGCGCGGTCGGCATATTCGGCCTGCTCTGCCTGCGCAGCTTTGTCCGCGTATCCCGCCTTGTCGGCCCTCGCTGCGTGAGCGGCCTCCGTGGTAGCCCCGCCACCTACATAGGAGGCTCCACCGCCGCCACCTGAGGTGCCGGTGCCCTTGCTTCTCCGAAGTATCTTCACGTCAATCATGAATTCATCTCCTTTAGGTTCAACTTGGCCGTTCCTTCTGCAAGATTACGGCTGATTCCCTGGACGTAGAACGTCTTGTTCATGGCGGGGTGCGTGTAGTGATGGAACAACCCTATGTTGGCACCGGTGTCTTCCAGCCGCTGCTCCATCAGCACACGCGGCTCATGATATTCCCTGTAGTAACTGTCGATGTAGATCTGCTCAGGCTTGGCCTGCTCCCCGCTGGCCTGGTCGTAGATGCTCAGCAGTCCGACACCCGTCTGGCCATCAGTGGGAACACTCATGGCCACCACATTCCTCACGCCGAGCTGCAGGCATTCCTGCGAGGTGAGCGCTGAATGGATCTTGAAGCTGATGTCGTCCTTCTTGTTGACGAACTGCTCCGTGGTGTCGCTCATGTAGATGATATCATTGTCACTGAGTGTCTCCGTAAGCGCGTTGTCGCTGTACACCTCCACCTGTAAACCTTTCACCACGATGTTGCTCAGCAGAGGAAGAAGGGGCACGCTGTCGGTCCCCCAGGTGGTGTGGCGGAAGAATGTGGGATGGATACGGGTCACCTCATCCCAGGTCACGTTGACGGGGCCGAGGATGATGAATCTCACCTGGCCGCTCACCTTATCCGTGTGGTGAATGGGGATGGCCGTGCCTTTCACATCGAGGCCCATGCGGTAGTCGATGTTGTTTTGTATGTCAAACTCCGTGCCCACAAGAAGGTCGCCGATTTTCGGGTCGAAGCCGATGGTGAATGACTGCTGATAGTACTCGTCCTCGTTGGCGCACTGCGACATAGGCTTGTAAGTCCTCCAGACGAAGTCCGATGGCTGACCCTGCGAGCCGGTCTCCACCACGCACTTGTCGCCGATGATCAGCATGCAGGCCAGCACGCCGACCTTGCTGATGGTGTCGGTGCTGTCGCCCTTGGCCGAATACTTGAACTCGAAGCGCTGCAGGCCGTCACCGGTGTAGAGCTCCAAGCCGGGGGATGTGCCCTCCGGAAGTATCGGTTCGGTGCCCCAGGGCAGGCGGGTGACGTATGACTCCGTATCGGGGTCAATGACGGGATCAGCCTTCGGGGTGGATGCCTTCATGTACTTCCTGGCATAATAGCGCCCGTCGTCGTTCGTGCGGCTCGGACGGGTAACGTGCCAGATCATGTAGCGGTTGCCCTCCGCATCATATCTCATCAGGTTTGCCCAACATGAGGTCGGTCTGTTGCGGTGGTTGAGCAGGATCTTGCCGCTGATGACGATATAGTTGGTGGTGGACTCATCGGCAGGTGAATAGACACCACCAGACAGGGCTCCTGTATATATGGCCACTGGGATGCTCGACCGCAGATCATCAGCGTTGGGCCTGCCGTTCTGCTGGATAGTAGCTCCCTCCGGTGTGTCCTTGTCCATATTGGTGAAATTGCCGTTGACCGACACATAGAGGCTGTTGGTCATGTCTATCGACGAGACGGGTGAATTGTCGTCCCTCGCGGTGTTTGTCACTACGCTGCCTGCGGATATAATGGCGGCGCCGCGGTTGGCCCCGAGCCAGTTAAGCAGATTCTGCTGGTTGTAATTCCCCTGGCAGAGCGATTCCACAAGATCCGTACTGGTGTCGCCGTTCATCGGGAACTTCCATTTCGGGTGGCTCATCACACGTGCATACCAATCCGTGATCTTCCCTTCTCCATATTTGGTGGGCCCGCCCGTCACCATCGCCCAGAAGGCGTTGAAAGCCTTCGTGCTTTCTCCATCGGAGGCATACTCAGTGTAATATAGCTGCTTGTTGCTGTAAGGGGAGTCAAGGTCTCCTTCGTCCAGCGGACTCTCGATGACCCCGGTGATCTCCTCCACCTCACAGGACAGAGAAAGCTGGTTATACACCTCCCCGATACTGATGTTGGTGTCCGTGTCCGACACGTTCTGCATGCTGATGCCCACAGTCTGCCTGACGGTGGTAGACTGCTCGCCCGTGACCAGATCCCGCCACACGATGGCGGATGAGCCTCTGACGCTCTCCCAGGAGAAAATGCGGAACGTCAGGCCTTCCTGCGTGATATGCAGGTTGAGATAGCGCAGGATCTCTTCCATCACCTCGTCCTGCTGCCATACATCGTCCTCGTCCGAACCGAGGAACAGCAGCTCAGAGATGGAGAGCTGGCTGAAGATGCCGTACCGGTTGGCCACCGCGTCGTCAAGTGACTTGCTTCCGTCATACAGGTAACTCACCTCACCCTCTCCCGTGAGGTCAAGACCGGTGACCACATCGTCGAGCATGCCGGTGAGGATGTCGTGGAAGGTGCGGACAAGGGCCTCGCTCTTGACTACGGAGTACAGCACGCCTGGACTTCCCACGCCACCGTACTTGGCGTATTGCAGGGCTGAGAGCGCATCGACGCAGTTGAGCACCACATCGTCCAGAGCCTCGTTGTAGGGCTGGCTGTAGGCCATGGGCTCCACGAAGCCGGCAAATAGACACTCCCCGTTCCTGTGGATGTTCACGACGGCATCACGCCAGGAAGAACAGAACAGCTCCGGGAGGAACTCACGGCTGAGAAGCCTCACCGTCGCGCTCTGCCGCAGCAGATGGTCGAAAGTGTCGTTCACCTCACTGTCAATCTCCACAGGGTCGTCGGCGAACCAGATGCCGGATGCTTCCGTTCCGATCTCCTTCGTGACCGCACGGCTTCCTCCCGTGACGATCCTGACCGTCACCTCCTCATGGTTCCTGTTTGTGAAGCTTCCGTAAATATACATGACTTATACTGCTATCTTTGTCCTGTGTCCTGATTTTGCCCTGGTGCGTGACGCATTGGCGGCCACGAGCAGGATGTCATTGCCCTGCACCTTGCCGACGATGCTGCCGGGAGGCAACGCCACCTGGGGCGTCTGTATCATGCTCCTGAGCTTGTCGAGCGGCGCAATGACCTCCGGGTTGTGGGAGGCTCCGGCATACTCTCCGACAAGTCCGAGGGTGGGCCCACTCACGATACCGCCATCTGCGAAGGCACCCATGCCCTTCACGCTGCTGATCATGGCCGTCAGCTGCGCCAGACCAAGCGCGGAGAATCCTATCCATCCCCACGGCCCCCCGATCTCGGCTGCCATGGCGGTGGCCTCGGCGAAACCGCGTATCATCGTGACAATGGCTTGCGCAAGGGTTCCGGCTATGTCAAGGGCTGGAATGCCGATGGCCTGACCGAGTGATGACAAAGCACTGCCCAGTTCATTCACGCTGGAGGTGGCTCCGTCAAATTTCTTCTTGGCTTTCTCGGCTATATCTGCCTGCTGCTGGATGCCCATCTCCCTGGCCACGTCCTTCAGATCCTTGTTGATTTGCTTGAGGTCAACCGTAATGGGCACCTTGATGGCTTCTGTCTTAGGAAGCAAGGAAGAAAGAGACGATTTGCCAAACGGGCCTAACGCCGACGTGCTGTGCTTATCAAAGTCTTGATACAGCAAAATGTCCTCCTTTGAGAACTGAGCCATGCTCTCCAGGAACTTCTTGGCGCGCTCGAGCTTGGCTATGGCCTCATCCATATTGCGCAGATCCTCTGGGTCTGACAAGTGAAGACGCTTCTTGTTCAGCTCACTGATCTGCTTGTCGAGATATCCCAAAGTACCTTCGGCGTAGGTCTCCTCAGTTTTGCCCGTATCCGTCCCTGTCTTTCCGGTCTTCTTATTCTTTTTGTTTTTGTCACCGGAGGAAGTGGGACCTGTAGGAAGAGCGGAGGAGATAGAAGGGGCATTACTGGACATCTTTGACTTGACGATGTCGATGTTCTTTCCAAGTTCTACAAGCTCGGCTCCAGTCTCAACTGCTTCCATCCGCAGCTGACGCATGGCGCTGGTTTCTCTTATGTCCTTGGTGGGCATGTAGCCGCCTGCCATATAAGATCCCGCGGAGTTCTGCTGATATTTATCCTTGCCCTGCTCACGCAGCTCATCTTGCTTCTGGCGGTTACGCTCCTGCTTGATCTCAAGAGCCGCTTTTTTCTCCGTGAGGACACGCATCTGAGCCTCATAGGCAAGCTGGTTGCAATATGCCTCACTGTTCTTGATAAGGGTATCATACCACTGCTGGGCGGTAGAGCACTGACCGAACCATTCTCCGTACTTCTCGTTGAGCTGCTGCACCGCAGTAGTGGTGTCTCCCTTGCTCTTGATGAGATCACTGAGTTTCTGGATGTCCTTGTCTATCTCCACCCTGGCATTCGCCGCCGCCTGCATTCCTGCCTCCTCAGCGGATGCAAGAGTCTCGGAAGCAGATGCGAGTCCTCTCGCCTTCGCAGTGGCCGTCGTCATTTCGCCTCCAAGACCTTTAATGGCCATTACAAGGCCGGCGATGACTGCCCCTATCCCTAATCCAATGATGCCGGCCAAAGCGACGCGCATGGCCACTGTCTGGATGACAAAGGCCTTGGCGCCGAAGGTCCAGGCTATCTGCATGCGGTTAGCGAAAAGCTGTGCGCTCGCATACAACTTGGAAGCGGCTGCGGACACCTTGCTCGCCGTCGCCTGGGCGTAGGTGGTGACGACGGATAGCTTTGCCGTGGCATTATAGCCCGCGAATGCCTTACGCAGAGACATGACAGCAAGAACAGACATGCCGATCTGCGTGGAAAAATTCAGCGCGGGAGATATGAATCCCACCGTGCCTTGTATATGGTCAATAAGACTTCCCCAGGCATTCTTGAGCATCTGCATCTTCGCAGATCCTGTGCTGGCCATCTCGCTGAACGCCGCGTCAATCGTGCCGGCGCTGTTGTCGAGCGCCTGGATGTTCTCGTCAAATTTCTCGGCGAGGTTGCCCGTCAGACTGTTGACAAGCCTCAATGCTTCAGCGCGGCCGAATAACTGGCTGTAGATAGACTCCTTCAGCTGACCTGTTTTCTGGGAGTAGGCTGTAACGGTCTTATCGAGTTCCTGCAGATAGTTACGCAAACCACCTGCTGCCTTGACGGATGCGGCATTGAAGGAAATACCCATCGCGTCTGCCATTTTCTGGCTCTTCGTGCTCTCCTTGGTGAGCGCGGTCAATACACTACCCAGCTGCGTAGCCACCTCCGAGGTGTTACCAGTCACACCTGTCAACGTACTCATAACGGCGAGCATCTCGGTGAAAGAAACACCAAGCTGAGCCGCCTGCCCCGTTACTGCTGGAAGTGCAGAGGCCAACTGCTCAAAGGAGGTCACACCGTTCTTCGCGGTGAGCTGTATCTTGTCCTGAATGTCCTGGGCGGCGGACCATTCAAGACCGTAGTTCTTGATAACGGTAGAAGTAACCTTCACCACCTCACCGACATCAGCGATGCCACCAACAGCAGAACGCGAAGAGGCCTCAAGATAGCTGATCCAGTTGTCTTCCGGAACTCCGTTGGAGATAACCTGGTATAGACCGTTCGCCAACTGGTCACGGGCGATAGGGATGTTCTTGGCAAGATCAGCCACCTGACCTTTCAGCTCCTTGAATCCCGCGGCATCCTTGCCCGCCATCGTATTGGCTGCTTTCATCGAAGCCGCGAAGGCGCCACTCTCCTCGGTCAGGTTATTGAGGAAATTAGTAACAGATTGGAGGCCATTTTGCAAATTGTGAAAAGTCATCTGAAGCTGGCCAAAGGTTATCAAGGACCCCCGAAGTTTTTCAGCCTTAGTTTGGGCAACACCAAACTCCGAAGCCAACTGCTTTGCTTCCTTGGTAACTGTGACAAGGTGATCCGTGCCATCAATGTTCAATTTTACTGTAAAATTGACCGTTTTTGCCATCTTTCAACAACTTTATTTGGATCTTATTTATTTTTTCACTATATTTGTAAAAACAAAAGACCTATGAGACCATTTATGCGATTCTTGCTCTACTCTGCCAACTTTCTCGCATCTTGCATCATTTGCTGGATATTATTTGAGAAAGGCTGGTGGTTTGATGGTATTATCATATTTACTGTATATGGCGCGCTTAATTTATTATGTGCTTTTGTATGTTTCATTCGTCATGCAAAATTACCTGAAGGAGGTAGATGCGATACCATTAACAATGTATAGTCCCTCCCGCCAGCCTCTCAAACCTCTTCCTCGCTTCTTCCGCCGACACCTTGGGTGCTTCGGCTTTTTTTATGCTCTTTTCCCAGGGCAGCGGCAGCAGCTTCTGAGGAGTAACCTTGCCTTTGACGTGCGGCTGGATGGTGATGGTGGCGTTCATCCGCATCCGCTCCCAGCCGTCTTGCATCTCCTGCTCCCTGCGGTCATGCCATGCTTTGCACACAGCTCCGAACTCCTCAGGGGTCAACTGGCAGAAGTCTTCCAGCGACAGTCCGATGCAGCCCAGCGCATGGCCGAGCAACTCATCTATGCCTGCTGGCTTTTTTTTTCGTCTCCCTCTTCAGATCCGGCATCCTCGTTGAGCACGGTGGCCCATGCCGTCACGTCCTCGGGACTGATGGCATCGGCGAAGTCCATCAGCGAGAGATTGAAGTCCAATCCGTCATGCTTGGAGGCGGAGCAGACACAGCACCAGAGATAGGTGCACAGGTCGGAGATGTCACCCTTGATGTCGGTCACCTCCTTGCCCGTCTCGCGCTTGAAACGGAGCATAGCCCCCATCGTCTGACGACAGGGGTATGCTGTTCCGTTCACTGTAATTTCAACCTTAGCCATGACTTAGCCGTTGGAGGTCTTACCTGGATAGTTCGTCGGCTCGCCGTCGTTCTCAAGGCTGATGCTGTAGGTGGCATCGTCCTGAGCGGGTGAGGTCTCCTCCAGAGAGGTGATCACGAAGCTGCCCTCGAGGTAAGGCTCAGCGTCACCCTCACGCTGGAAGGCCTTGACGGTGACGGGTGCGCCTGCGCCCCAGAGTGCGCTCAGCTCATCCCAGCCGTTCTCGGCTTCGCCATAGTAACGAAGACCCTCGGCGCTTACAGAGATGGAGAGACCTGTCACGCCCTTGCCTTTCCACAGGCCTGACGAATAACCGGCGCTTGCCGCGGGTTTCACGGCCCGGTCCTTGGTCTCAGAGTTGAATGTCAGCGTATGGCTGGTGCAGTGGCCGATGGCCTTGCCGCCCACGCTCAGAAGGATATCGCTACCATTGATGTAGCCAGATGATGGAATTGCCATATTATTCAGATTTTGATGGTGAATGTTAGATCTTGTATAAATGCGTCCCCCTCGTGTGTCTCGGAGGAGGCGGTCAGATAGCAGCCGCGCATGCGCAGCTCTCCGTCCTCATAGGTCTGGTAGTCAAGGGCGTGCCTGACCAGTTCGGCCAGCTCAACGCCCTCCTCGTAGCCCTCGGTGTAGCAGGAGATGACAATCTGAAGGGTGTCAGCACCCGGCTGCCCTGCTTTCTGCGGGTTCACGGAGTGACCCGCACGCCGGTATGAGATATAGGGGCATACAGCCTCCGACAGCTCGATGACGGGATAGATGGCCGTCACGATGCTGCTGATGGTCTGGTCGGATGACAACATCGCATAGATGATGTCGCCCGCGCTCAGAGATGTCCTGTTGATACTTAGTGCCATATTATTCGATTCAGATCATTCCTGCTTTCTTGGCGGCTTTCATCACGGCCGCCTCAAGTTCCTTGCCGAGTTCTGCCTCTACGATGCGGAAGCCTTCGGCCTCCGATTTCTCCAGAAATCCGTAGGCGGGCATGCTTCCGGTGCTGTGGCCGCCGCGCTTGTAGTTGCGGACCTTCTTTCCCGACCAGCGGCTCTTGGAGAAGAATGAAGATTTGCCGATGCGGTTTCCCACGTTCCTCTGCCTCGTTCCGTCCTCAGCGAACATCAGGATGGGCAGCTTGCGCTGGTTGATGTTGCCCGAGCGGATGCCGCGGGTGATGGTCTTGCCATAGCGGCGGTTGGCGTGGTAGCCTCGCTCCCGCTTTCCCCTTTCGGGTTTGACGGTGATCAGAAAACCGCCGCCCCTGCTGTAGATATACGAGCGGATGCCCTTCTTCCAGTCACTGCGGTTGCCCTGCACGTCCAGGCCAGATGATGCGAGCTTATCCTGGGCAATGCCGGTCACCTTCTTGGACACACGGCGGTAGGCGCCTTTCAGGCTGTTGCGGAGCTGACGCTTGTTCATCTCACGCATCAGGTCGGTCCATTCCTTGCCTTTGTAGTCTTTCGGGTCCATGGTTACTCGTTATATCTGACGCACTGGAGGGTCTTGTAGCCCTTCATGACGTTGGGAATGATGTTGGTCACTGCATAAAGGTTTCCGCCTTCTTCCTGCACCTGCCACTTCTCTGCCACCTCGTGGGCTTCACGGATATTGAACTCCGCGCGGTAGTCTGAGAACTGCTCGTCGGTCTCCACGAGGCTGGTGCCGCTCAGACGCACTCGCTCTGCCCAGATAGTGGCCTCGTCGGCCCAGGTGATCCGGGTGGCTCCTGAGCGGCCTGTGACGGTCGCCGGCCTGCGGAGCGTGATGCGTGTCCTGAGTCTGCCTGCCCTCATGTCAGTCCTCCGGGATTAGTGACTCCAGACGGCTTCCGCCTGCCATCCTCTGGTAGGGCTTCACCAGGAACGCGACACCGTAGGGCACTGCGTGATACTGGGTGGGAGCCGTTGCCTCGGGCTGGGCGAACCATGCGGCTGCCAACTGGATGATGGCTTCCTTCAGGTCGCTGGGGAAGTCCCCGACCGGGATGCGGAGCACGTCGGCGCTGGGGTAATCGGTCATGGTGATGACCGCGCTCTCAGCGCTGTCAAGGATGTCTGACAGCCGGGTGTCATAGGCCGTCGTGTCATCTGCGTAAACTCTGGCTTTCAATGCGGAAAGTGTGACGAAGGTTGCCATAGATAATCAGGTTTTTAGAAGAAAACCCCGGACCGACAGGCCGGGAGAGCCTCGGCCCGGGGGTTGCTATCGCATTAAGACGGAGGAGACTTATCAAGAGGCGGTCACGGTCACCACACAGGTGTCTGTGTAGGTCTTTCCGTCAACCGTGATGCTCGCGGTGATGTTCACGTCACCTGTCGTACTACCAGCGGATACGACTCCGTTGCTCACTGTTGCCTTACCGCTTGCGCTGGATGCCCAGGTCACCTGTGCGTCAGCGGGATAAACAGCTGCTGTGAGTGTGACGGAGCCCGTGCTCTTGACGATGCTGGCGGTGTGGGCGTTCAGGTTGATACCCGGGTTGGTCTCAGGGGCGGGAACAATCTTGACGATCTTGAAGGCCTCAGGACGCAGCGTGGTCAGAGACCAACGGGTGCGGATGGTCAGCTTAATCTCACCCTTATCGGCGAGGGTGTAGGGATCGACGGTCATGTACACGTTGCCATGCTGGTTGGCGGCGCAATACTGCCAGCAACCCATACCGAGGAACAGGTCTCCTGATACCTGGCCGCGGGTTCCGGTCTCACGGATGAAGTGGCTCACGAAGTACGGGTCGCCGGCGAGGGCTCCATTCTCGATGATGAAACCGCCCTGCCCATTGGCCTTCGGTGTGCTCTTAAGGATGGCCTCAGTCTCCGCATCGATGACATAGCAGAATCCCTTCATGTCAACACCGCTGTTGGCGATGGCGGCCTTCTGGGCGAGGATGTTGCGGTAAGTACCGGCGATTGTTACGCTTGCAGCATTGCTGAACGGACCCTTAATACCGCTGAAGTTGGCGTGGCTGAAGGTCTTCCAGCTCAGATACTCCTGCATGGCGAGACGATAGCTCTCCTGCACGAAGGTCAGCACGTCGAAGGTACTGTCCTCGATGGAGGCATAGGTCACCTTGACTGTAGCGCCACACTCCTTGGGGTCGGTGGTCACCTTGTCGAAGTCGATGTCCTGGTCGTTCAGCTGGACGGTCTCGCCCACCTCGACGATCTTCACGTTGTCAGTAGCATACGGCCAGACGAGATTGCCGGCGACGCCTGTCTGCACCTTCATACCCACCTTGTCCCAGATCAGACCCTCGGAGAGGTTGGGCATGATGTCCTGCACGGTCACCTTGTCGGCGCCTGCACTCACGATATTGTTCTTAGCTCCCTCGGTGAGCACGCTCAGGGAGATCTCACGCTCGTGGCGCTTACCACTGCGAATATCGTTCAGCAGCTCACGGAACACCTCGTTGCGGCTCCTGGTCACCTCGCGGCCCTGCTGCTCTGCGGCCATATAGGCCAAGGCGGCTGCGCTCTGCATGTTGATGCTGTCGAGCTCACCACGGAGATCGAGGCTCTCGCGGCGGATCTCCTCACGCTGTTCCTCTGTCAGTTCTTCTTTACTGTCGAGTTTCTCAGCCAACTCGTTCAGGCGGTCGCCAATCTCGCGCTTGCGAGCGTTGGCTTTCTTGAAATCAAACTGCTCTTTTTTCATCTTGATTGGTTTGAGTTAGTAATGTTATGTCAATGCGCTCGCAATGTTGCGCAGTCTTCTCGCTTCGGTCCGACGTGCCTTGCGCTCCTCGCACTCTCTTTTGACGGATTCCTCGTCCTCTTGCTCATCAGCCACCTTGGCCTTCTCTTCCGGTTTGGCGATGCTCTCGGCGAATTCCCTCACCTGCTGCTCGCGTGCCTGGATCTCTGTGTCCTCATAGGCGGGATTGCCGGCGATGGTCACATCGCAGATGCCGAGGATCTTCTTTACGTGGCGGAGGTAGATGTCTCTACCCCACTCGGTCTTCTCATCGGTCCGCTCAATGCTCACGCAGTTCTCGCTGTCCTCCTCGTCCGTCCAGTAGATGAACGACATCTCGCTGAGGTCGCCGCGTCTCACCAGCTCGAGGGCGGTGTCGCCGTCCACCGTGCGGGGCAGCTCGCACTCCACCTTCAGACCTGTCTCATCAATGCTGAGCTTCAATGTGCCCTCTCCTTTGTCCCAGCGGCCCAGAACAATCTGGCGGTCATGGAACATGGTGAAGTAGATGCGCTGCTCACGAAGCATCTCATCGGTGATGCAGCCAGGCTCCAGGATCTCATACTGGGGATAGTAGTAGCCCATGAGGACCGAGCGCACGCCGAACTTCAGGGCGTAGCCCTCCAGCACGCGGCTCTCTCCGCCGTCCTCTGCTTCGCGCAGATGGACGCTGGCCGGCAGGGTGATGGTCCTTTTCTTCAATTCAATCGTTGCCATTGTTGTTATCCTGTTGTGCGCCGGCACTCAGCTTGTCGCTGCCGAGCTGGGCGCGGTTTGTCGTGATGTAGATGGCGTCGCCGCCTTCCACTGGCGGCTGGTTCTCGTACCTGCGCCAGTCGTTGATGCTGTAGATGCCGTTCTCAAGCGTCTTGGCCTGATACTGGGCCATGCTGTTGAGGTCCATGGCGTAGAGGCGCTTGCGGTCAAATACAAACCGGCGCCCCGTGGCACGGCCGACCAGCTTGCGCTGGAACTCTCCCTCTATCGTGCAGAGCAATCCGTCAAGGGTCTGCGTCAGGAAGGCCACGTCGGTCTGCTGCGGCTCCTTGTAGTTGCTGCTGCCTCCGTCGTAGAGATAGACCGGAGGCACACCTGTCAGACGGCTGCACTCGATCACACCGAACTTCCGGCTGTCGAGGAACTGCATGTCTGTCGATGAGAGGGAGAACGGAGTGAACTTGGCATCGCCGGGGATGCCGACGATGTTGCGGCCGTCGATCTTGTATTTCTCCTCCAGGTCGGAGGCGAGACTGTCAAGCTGTGACTTGCCATACTGGCCGACACCGGCGCCCGCTGTGTCATTGCTCACGATGCCGCGCACGTTGCCGCCCTTGGCGAATCGCTCAAGTGTCTCCTTGTCTCCCGTCGCGGAAATGGAGAGCACCCGGGCCCCCATCATCCACAGCGGCACGCCGTGGTATCCGTCGAGGGTGTTGAACATGATATGTATCACCTCGCGCTCACCGAACACGCCATTCACGCCATTGACTAAGTCGGTGATGTTGTACTCCCCGTGGACGCTGTCATAAGAACAACTGTAGCGGCTGATGAGTACCAGCTCCACCACCTCGCCATCCACGACACGGGGCCAGATGTAGGCATCTCCGTCATGGAAGGCCTGCCACACCATCTGGTACTTCCACTGGTAGGCCGACAGCCTGCGCTGCGGCTCCACGGTAAGCAAATAGTGATAAGGGGAAGACTCGAAGGGTACGAAAATCCCGCCCTTCTGCTTCTCAAAGTGGAAGGGAAGGCGGGACACACTGCCGGCGAGGACGTCAAGAGCGCGCTTGTAAGCCGTAACGGAAAGGGCGTCATCGCCGCTGACGGCCACACGGTTTGACGCGGAGTTGACGGAAGTCCGGATCTTCTGCACCACAACGGAGGATTCCGGGGAGGTCTCCTGGGAAACCTCCTCGCGCTTATTCTCCTGGATGGCGGGCTTTGCGCGCCTGCCGAACCATTTCATGAAACCGTCGGCCACTTTGTTATCCTGCGTTAACCTATGTTATCCTGTTCTATAATATCTGCCACAAATTTAGGCATTTATCTTCATTTGTGCAAACGATTGCACAATTATTTTTAGTTAAATATTGTCAAGAGGCCCGACCGGCCAGACCAAGGCACATCAGGACGCAGATGACACCGTCTATCTTGCGGTCGGGGGAGGCCTTGAAGGGCTTGCGGTTCTCCATGGCATCCTCCACCATCACGCAGTTGGTAAGCTGCCAGATGGTGATGGGGTTGTAATCAAACCTGATGCGGGGATTGAGGGCGAAGGCGAGCTTCTCAAACATCTCCACGGGCAGGTTGAAGGAGCCTATCGTCTGGGAATAAGGGATGATGCTGCCCTTCGGTGATCGGAGCGACAGCATGTTGACCAGATCAAGGGCCTTGTAACGGTCATAGGCCATGCGGCACAGGTCTATCCTGCCTCCCATCTCAGTGATGTCGTCAAGCAACATCATGTCGTCTATCACGTCGCCATCGCAGTAGCGCAGCCACCCCTCCTCGTGCCAGCGGTCATACATGGCGTGATGGGGATGGCGGACGACAGCCTCCCGGGGAAGGTAATAGTCGATGTGGGCGTGGAAGCAGCCGTCCGCCTGGCTGAAACCCAGGTAGGCCACAGCGCTCATGTCGTCCCGCACGCTGAGGTCGAAGGCCCCCATGCAGACACCGAGACCGGGAACCTTGTCAATCGAACCGCCGGGGGCGTCCATCAACTTCTCCGCCTGGGCGCGGCTCATCCACCGCTGCTCCTCACTCTCGGCGAACACGTTGAGCAGCTTCGTGCGGAAGGCTTTCATAGCATCCGCCGACAACTGGGCGGCATCCCATTCCATCTCATAGAAGTCGGGACGGACCGTCACCCCAAGATGGGGCTGAACCTTTGCCCAGGTGGCGGGGTCGTCCTCCGCGTCGCCGTAGTCGGGCATGAAGAGAGAGGCGAACATGGTGTCGGAGGCGGCCTCGCCGCGCAGCACCCTCATCACACCGTCCAGCTCATGACGGAAGGGCCCGTCGAGCACATCGCTGGCGGTGGTGATGATGACGGTCAGGGGCTCACGCCTCACGCCCATAGAGGAGGTAAGCACGCTCTTCAGCTCTGCGCCGCCCTTCGTCTTGGTGTCTCTCGCCTGCGCGTACTCATCCATAATGACAAGTGAGGCGTTCAGGCCGTCAAGGGTCTTGGGATTGGCCGACAGGCAGCGGGCAAAACTGCTCCTGCCGTTGCCCTTGTACATGATAGCCTCGCGGTTGACCTTGAAGTGACCTGCGGAGGAATCAATGTCCTGCATGATGCCGCGGATCTCGTCAAAGCAGATCTTGGCCTGGTTGTAGCTGTTGGCTCCGACATAGGCCTGTGCGTTGCTGTCTCCGAACAGCAGGTCATAGACCGCGAGAGAAGCCACGCTGGTGGTCTTGCCATACTTCCTGGGCACAAACAGGTAGGCGGTGCGGGTCAGGCGCAGACCGTCGGGGCGTGAAAAGCCGAAGATGCTGGCGAATTGGAAGCACTGCACCGGGGTCAGCTTGTAACGCTGCCTGCCTGATGTGCCGGAGAAGCGCAGCGCCTCGTAGAACCTGAAGAAATGCCGGACCCTCAATGGGCTCCAGTCATACTTGCCGAGCAAGTCGAAGAACCGGAGAACGGCAAGCAACTCATAGAGGTTGTGCGCCTCCATGTCTCCCCTGACACCTTCCAGATACTGCCAGATGCGGGGGTCGGTACCGTCCATCAGCGGCTTCCACTGCCCTCGATATCCTCCCCATCCGGATGCTATGCGGCCGACGGCTTCTGCTTTCAGCCGGAGCCATTCCTGTCCTTGTTCGTCGCTCATCGTCAGTCCTCCTTGTCAAGGGCTTTCATGAAATCACTCAGACTGTCAGTCTCCATCTTGCGCTCCTTGGAATCGGTGTTCATGCCGAGGGCGCGCAGGGCGCGTTGTATCTGGGTGGACAGATCCATGTACAACTTCTCCTTCGGGTTGATCTGCTCCCTGCGGTTGCCCTCGCGGCTGTACTCCACAAGCACCTGCTGGTAGTCGGGGGAGGACATCTCTTCCTGCAACTGCTCGGCGCGTATCATCAACTGGGCGGCGAGCTTCACCTGCATCGACAGCTCCGCGGTGTACTTGCCTTCCTTCTTCAGCAGCTTGATGATGTACTTCTTCTTCTGCTCCACCTTGCGCTGGGCGACAAGCTGCATCTCCTTCGACGCGGCTTCGGCGACTTCCTTCTTCGGCTCGGGAATGGCCTTCTCCGAATAGCCGCGGTTCTTGCCCTTGGTCTTCAGGTAAAAGATGATGGCGGTGGTGTCGCCTTTGTCTATCTTGTCCTGCAGCTTGGACTCCGCCCACGTCGTTACCAACTCGTCCTGCTCTTCCTTGGTTCCTATGGCCGCAGCGAAATCAGGATACTTTTTCCGCCAAGCCTTATACTTGGTGTACCAGATTCCTATCTCTTCACAGGCTTTCATGATCCTGCCATGATGGCGGTGATAGGCCTCGATGAACGCTTGCATCTGCTCCTCTTCACGCTTTTCTTTCTCGTCTTTTTCCATGTCTATCAATAATTTACGCTTTTTTATTCCTTCCTTGATTACAATCCATATCTGTCAATAAACAGCGACATCGCATCCTCCGTCCTTCTGCGCTGCTCGTCACGGCCCTGCTTGCCGAGCGTGCGGTGGGCGGCGACATGACAGTCATGGCAGAGGGATACGAGGTTGCCGATGTCGTACATGAGGGCAAGCCTGCTGACGGGATCGGCCACGCTCATCACCGGCACACGGTGGTGGACTTCAGTGGCCGGACGGTAAACCCGGTCACGGGCGCAGGCCTCGCAGTAGGGATTGGCCGCCAGCTTCCGGCAGCGCAGTTTCTGCCACCTCGATGTGTGGAGCATGGCCCGGTAGTCGTTATCCTGGGCAAAAACAGTGTTTTTCTTCATAATATCCTGAAATTCAACAAAATTAGTGAAAAATCCTCATATTTCCAAATTTCAAGGGCCTTTTCCCCCAAAGCCCCAAAAAATGACTCTCGTATGAAAAAAGG
>Ga0326512_10001780_pt1 | contig 16265 bp, 19 predicted proteins | sample 1_2617_0518_D_FD_203652 | JGI IMG/M metagenome (GOLD analysis project Ga0326512, IMG submission 203652) | Bovine rumen microbial communities from UC Davis, California, United States - 1_2617_0518 | ecosystem: Host-associated > Mammals > Digestive system > Stomach > Rumen | place: USA... | reverse complement strand
ATTTTACAACCTGTGTGGCGATCGTCTTTGACGCGGTGAAGAACCGCGAGTGGGACAAGGCAGTTGAAGCGTTCATCCGGTACAGGCCGACGATGTCCCTGATGGACTGGGCGGCGAGGAAGACCGGTACGACGGTCCCACTGGAAGTCAAGCAGAAGATCGAACAGGAACTGGATGCGAGCCGGAAGAAGATGCTTGAGGACGTCAAGAAGGAGACCGAGGCGAAGAAAGCTGAGCAGGTAGCGCCCCAGGCCCAGGCCGTGACATGCGCTCCGGAACACTGGCCGGAAGAGAAGCTGATGCTGGCGCAGATGATCACAGCGCTGAACAAGCAGAATGAGCTACTGGAAACCTTAATGGACGTCGTGATTCCCAAGTATGTGGGAGACATCAAGGACAACCTCAATGCCAACTTCGACGTGCTGCAGAAGCAGATGCAGGGCTGCGAGGAAAAGATGGAGGCCGTGAAGCTGGCGCTCAGGAAGAGAGGCATGTAATGCCATGAAAGACTATTCGACGCAGGGCGGGACCTGGAAGGAATGCCCGCAATGCGGGAAGAAGTTCTTCTGCACAAGCCCCGAATGGGTGTACAAGCGGCCGGTCAGCGTGTACGGGAAGAGCTCGATGTGGTTCTTCGACAAATACTCCTGCATGAGAGTGTTTGACGAGGGGTACGAGAAGCAGAAGGCGAAGATGCGGAGCGAGAACGCGAAGCTGCAGCACAAGAGGCAGAAGCAGGAGGCGAAGGCATGATCGACGGCTGGAAAGACTGCGAAAACTGCAAGGACAAGGAATGCTACGATGCGAAGGCCGGGCTTTTCCACGAAATAATCTGCTGGAAATGGGAGCCGATCCGATGCAGATGCGGCGGGGCACTGAGCACAACCAGGGTCCACAACGGCAGGAGATACCGGCACTGCTACAGCTGCCACTTTGAGTTCTATGAGGAGGGGTGAGTGATGTATGAAGCGCTGATACAGCGGCTGCGATCTCATAACGGATGGGCGCTAAATGAAACGCTTGACGAAGCCGCCGATGCCATTGAGTCTACGAACAAGGCATATCAAATGATATCAGAAGCTTATGAAGCGGAGGTTACAAAGCAAAACTGGATTCCGGTGACGGAGCGGTTGCCAAAAACACGAGAAAGCATTTTGGGTAAAAAGTCAAGCAAAGTTATTGTTGCATTCCGCTTCGATGATGGGACACAAGGAACGGACACAGCCCACACGCTCAACGGGGAATGGGTGTTTGAAGACCATATCACAGCCGTGGCGCGAACTATCACCCATTGGACACCGCTTCCAGAACCGCCGAAGGAGGAAACATGACGGAAGTAAAAATCGTTACGGATGATTACGGGTTACTCTATGCCATTCTTCCTGATGGGAGTAAAAGAGCGATCAGAGCAGATATATTTGGAAATCTGTATTACGGGATTGTGCGGGTGGCAGAAGAGCCGGAGGAGGAATGAGCATGAACGTATTGGTGGCTTGCGAAGAAAGCCAGGAAGTGTGCAAGGCGTTTCGTGCGCGTGGGCATAATGCTTTCTCTTGTGACATTCAAGTGTGCAGTGGTGGTCATCCTGAGTGGCACATACAAGGAGATTGCTTGCCGTTACTCAACGGGAACTGCACGTTTCAGACCGCTGATACACACACACACACACAAGACGGCAAGTGGGATTTGATTATTGCTCACCCTCCTTGCACGGACTTGGCTGTTAGTGGCGCGAGATGGTTTCCAGAGAAGCAGAAAGACTTTCGCCAGCAGAAAGCGTGTGTGTTCTTTATGCAAATGGCTCTTGCTGATTGCGACAGGATCGCGGTGGAGAACCCTATCGGCATCATGTCCAGCGTTTACAGAAAGCCCGAACAAATTATCCAGCCTTATCAATTTGGCCATCATGTCCGAAAAGCAACTTGCCTGTGGCTCAAAGGCTTGCCGCTTCTTGTTTCTACCAATGTCGTAGATCCTGGAGAGCTGGACGAACACGGATTTACTGTAGGCGGTGCTATGCAGATGGTGCGAGACGAGAACGGGAAGATTATTCCTTGGAACGATCCTCGCACAGCAAAGGCCAGAAGTAAAACCTTCCCCGGCATTGCAAAAGCAATGGCAGAACAGTGGGGATGTGAGTAAGGAGGAGTGAACATTAGCATCTTAATAAAAGGCATGGAGATGCCGAAAAGCTGTTGGGATTGTTATTTTCAAGACTGCGGAAACTGCCTCTTGAACTCCCATAAGGCGGTAGATAAGAACATAGTTAAAGACCGCATAGACGAAGATTGCCCATTAATCGAAGTTCCTGAACCGCATGGGCGTCTGATCGATGCGGATGCTTTGGTGGAAGATCTGAAACGTCAGTGCGAAGAAGTGTTCAAAATTGACGCTGTTTCTCCTGATGATTTTTGGATTACCAGAGATCATGCATACAACGAAAGACTGTGGAAAACGTGGTGTGAGTCATTCTTTGAATATCTCAAAACAAGAGAGACTATCATCCCAGAAAGTGAGGAGGGCTGAAACATGATTATCAAACCATGCCCGTTCTGCGGGAATATGCCGAAGATCGAAACGGCAATGTCAGACCCAATCCCCCTCGTGCCTGCACACATAACAATGGTACGATTTCGCGTAGATATTCATTGCTCGCCGTGCTATTTATACAAAAGCATCGGGTGTGACGCCGCTATTGATATTCCCGTTTACAAGTGGATTGTTGACAAACAGATCAGACGAAAAGCAAAGAAGCTGTATGTTGAAGGAATGATAGACGAGATGTGGAACCGGAGGGCTGAATGGCAAGACACTACGTGAGTCCGGCAGCAATCTGCCCGTTCTATAAAATGGAGGAGACCACCAAGGTCTACTGCAAAGGCGTGGAAGAGGGGGCGCTTTCCATCCAGAGCTGGAAGACGGATGCGAAAGCGTACAAGGACCGGTACTGCAAAGGGGCCTGGGCCAGATGCCCTGTGGCCAGGATGCTGTTTGACAAGGAATAAAAATTTTCAGAGGTGGGGATTCGGTTTCGAGTCCCCGCTTTTTATACTGTTTGCAGACCGACAGGAGGGCGGCAATCGTGGGCAAGCACAGAGACTGGACAGAGATTGAGAAAGACTACCAGGAGAACGGTCTGAGCTTAAAAGAGCTCGCGGTGAAGTACGGCGTCTCCATATCCACACTGAAGAAAGCGGCCATGAGGCAAGGCTGGGGCAAGGGAAGGGTGGCACCAAAGCGGCGGCAGGCAGCTGACCGGGTGAAAGCAGCTCTTGCAGAAGTGGAGGAAATGGAACCAAATGGAACCGATGAAACGGAACCGGAACAAATGGAACCAAATGGAACCGAGGTGGTTCCATTTTACCCGGAAGACCAGACAATCCTTCCTGCGGAGAATGACAAGGAACGGTTTCAGAGAATCGTTGACGGGATGCTGGACCGGGTGGAGGAAGCCATCTGTAAGGTGGACACATCGAACGCGGGAGCGGTCAAGCTATTGACGGCAGCGCTGAAGGATCTCAGGAGCCTGAAGGGACTGGACAAAAGCCCGCTGGATCTTGAGGAACAGAAGGCCAGAATCGAGAAGCTCCGCAGCGAGACGAGGATTGTCGAGGATGCCGATGAGTATGGCGTGATCGTGCTGCCCGAGATCGAGGTGCTGACACCGCCGGAGGAAAAGCATGGTTGATCTTGCCAGGCCGAGATCGCCGAAGGTGATCTGGAGGCCGCAGCCGAGGCAGGCTGTGATGCTGAGCCGAGGTGAGGATGAGGTCTTCGTGGGAGGATCCGCCGGCGGAGGCAAGAGCGAAACCGAAGTTATCGCCCCGCTGAGGCAGGTCGAGATCCCGCACTTCCGCGGTCTGATTCTGCGAAAGACATACAAGGAGCTGGAGGAACTGCTGGGCAAGGCCGAGCGGTATTATCCGAAAGCATTCCCGAGAGCCAGGTTTAACGGCTCCAAATATACATGGACCTTCCCGAGCGGAGCAAAGATCGAGTTCGGGAATCTGGAGCACACGAAGGACAAGTACAAATACCAGGGCCGAGCGTTTGACTTCATTGGGTTCGATGAGCTGACGCACTTCCTCTTTGAAGAGTATGTGTACCTGGGGTCCCGTAACCGTCCAAACGGACCTGGTACCAGAGTGTACCGCATGTCTTCCGGAAACCCGGGAGGCGTTGGGCACGGATGGGTGAAAGACCGGTTCGTCACAGCTGCAAAGCCTGAGACGACGATCTGGGAGAAGGTCGAGATCGTTCATCCGGATGGCTTCGTTGAAGTGCAATGGCTGAGCCGGGTATTCGTGCCGTCGAGCCTGTTTGATAACCAGGAGCTGATGCGCAACGACCCAAAGTACGCAGCGAGGCTGGCAGCAATGCCGGAGAAGGAGCGCAACGCACTTCTCTATGGAGACTGGGACAGTTTCGCAGGCATGTTTTTTGAGGACTTCCGCACAACACCGGATCTGCGGATGGCAGCGGCAAAGGGCTTCCAGATGAGCGAGAAGCAGCTGCAGCGGGAGCGGCGCTTCGTCCATGTGATCGATCCCTTCGAAATTCCAAACGACTGGAAGATCTTCCGCAGTTTTGACTGGGGCAGCAATAAGCCCTTCAGCGTGGGCTGGTGGGCGATGGACTATGACGGCGTGGCTTATCGCATCCTGGAGATGTACGGATGCACAGATTCGCCGAACACTGGCCTGCACTGGCCTGCAGAACGCGTGGCGCAGGAGATCAAGAAGGTCGAGCAGGAGCACCGCTGGCTGAAGGGCAAGCGGATTCAGGCGGTTGCGGATACGGCCATCTGGATTGAGGACGGCGGCCCGAGCATCGCCGAGCGCATGATGAGCCAAGGCATCTATTTCCAAAAGGCAGACAAAGAGAGGCTACCGGGCTGGGACCAGGTGCATTCGAGGCTGGCCTTTGACGACAATGGATTCCCGATGATGTACGTCTTCAGCAACTGCAAGGCGTTCATTCGAACGATTCCGACACTGCAGTATGACGAAGTAAAGACGGAAGATCTGGACACGGACGGTGAGGATCATGTGGCGGACGAGGTGCGGTATTTCTGCATGATGCGGCCGATCAAGCCAAGACTGGCGACGCCTCCGAGTGAATACTACAAGAGTCCGCTGAAGATCTTCCTGGATATAGACGAAGAAGATCTGATGCCGGCTATTGCGAGGCCGAGAATGGAGATCATCAATGGCAAGAAATGAATTCGGAAATATGCCAGTGGCACAGAGCCTGGATATGAGCGCGGTACCGGATACGGGAGAGATCGCGCCGTTCCAGCGCCTGCCGATCAGCAAGACGGAGATCTCAGAGGCGTATCAGACACTGATGGACTACCGGCAGGGCAAGGCGAGCCTGGAGCAGCGCCTCATCGATAACCAGAAGTGGTACACACTGCGGCACTGGGAGTATCTCCGGCAGCAGGAGCAGCAGAAGCTGGGAAAGAAGCAGGTGGAGCCGACCAGCGCGTGGCTCTTTAACTCCATTGCTAACCGGCACGCCAGCGCGATGGACAACTTCCCATCTGCAAACATCCTCGCGAGAGAAGCAGGGGACAAGGACGAGGCGCAGATCCTCTCTTCCGTCATCCCGGTGATCCTGGACCGCTGCGGGTTTGAGCAGACCTATTCCGACGTCATCGATGACAAGTGTGAGAGCGGCACCGGCGTGTACGGGATCTTCTGGGACGCGGGGCTGGACCACGGTCTTGGCGGCATTTCCGTCAAGTGCGTGGACCTGATGAACCTGTTCTGGGAGCCGGGCATCACGGATCTGCAGGACTCCAAGAACCTGTTTTTCGTTTCCGCAGAGGACAACGACACGCTGGAGGCTGCCTATCCACAACTGAAAAACAGGCTGGCCGGGCAGACGCTGCAGCTGCCGAAGTACACCTATGACGAGACTGTCGATACAGGGAAGAAGTCCACGGTGGTGGACTGGTACTACAAGAAGCAGGTGAACGGCAGGAAGGTCCTGCACTACTGCAAATTCGTGGCGGGCCAGGATGAACCGCTCTTCGCGTCTGAGAATGACGAGATGTACACGGAGCGCGGCTGGTATGATCACGGGCGCTATCCCTTCGAGGTGGATCGCGGGTACCGCTGCAAGGGCACCATTGCCGGATTCGGGTATGTGGACATTGCGAAGTCCGCTCAGGAGTACATCGACCGCGGCGATCAGGCGATGCTGCAGAACATGCTCTTCAACGCCAGACCCCGTCACTTCATCCGGAACGACGGCAGCGTGAATGAGAACGAGTATGCCGACGTCACCAACGACTTCATCCACGTAGACGGAGCCCTGGGGCAGGACAGCATCCAGCCGGTAACGCCGAACCCGATGAACGCGATGTATGAGACGATCATCGCGAACAAGGTGCAGGAGCTGAAAGAGACCACGGGCAACCGCGATGTCACCACCGGCGGCACCGGCGGAGGCGTCACGGCGGCTTCGGCTATTGCGGCCATGCAGGAGGCAGGAAGCCGACTGGACCGCGACATGAACAAGGGCAGTTACCGTGCCTTCCGGGAAGTCGTGTATCAGGTGATCGAGCTGATCCGCCAGTTCTACGACGTGCCGAGGTGGTATCGCATCCTGGGCGACCGGGGCATGGAGCAGTTCATCCAGTTCAGCAACAAGAACCTTCTGCCGCAGCCGCAGGGTACGCTGGTCAATGGCGTCCCGATGGAGGCCGGCATCGAGGTCGGATACCGCATCCCCGAGTTTGACATCGAGGTGACGGCGGAGAAGCAGAGCCCGTACAGCAAGGTGGCTCAGAACGAGTTGGCACTGCAGCTGTACAGCGCGGGATTCTTCGCACCGAACAACGCCGACGCGGCGCTGGTGTGCCTGGACATGATGGACTTCGACCGGAAAGAGTTCGTCATGGAGAAGATCGAGCAGAACGGGACGCTGCTGCAGATGCTGCAGGCGACGCAGCAGCTGGCCGTGCAGATGATGGCGCAGGTGAATCCGGAGGCCGCAGCGATGATGCAGCAGCAGTTCGCGGCGCTCACGTCGCAGAGCCTGCCGGGAAATCCGGAAGCGGGCCTGGCAGCGGCGCAGAGTCTGGAAGCGCTTGGGGCCGGAGGCGAGAAGGAAAGCCCGATCACGGCCAAGGCGCGGCAGAGAGTGGCCGATTCCACGAATCCGGGGTGAGCAGATGGTCAGAGCAAGTCTGAAGGTCCTGCGGGACAAGGGCGCGATTGAGATGCGCTGCCAGGGACATGCGGATTTCCGGGAGATGGGCAAGGACCCGGTGTGTGCCGGAGCGTCCGTGCTGGCGGTGACGATGGCACAGTGCGCAGAGACCATGCACGAGAGTGGGAGGCTGCAGAAAAAGCCGGTCGTCACGGTGCGTGGCGGCAATGTGCGTGTTGTCGTGAAGCCGAAACCGGAAGCGTTCCATGACGCGGTGCTGATCTTCGCGGGAATCAGCGTGGGCTTCCAGCTGCTGCAGGAAGCATATCCGGGATACGTCAGCTATTACCAGTTTGATACGGCAGATATCCCTGCCGAGTCAATAGAAAAAGGGTCGTGACCTACCACAGGAGGCATCTATGCAAAGATCCACAAGAATCCCCAGGTTCTTTATCCAGCTCTTCGGAGAAGGAGGCGGAGCCGGAGCCGGGGCAGCAGGCGGAGCGCCTGCAGGGGCAGAAAGCGCGGCACCCGCCCAGCCGCAGCAGGGCGTAAAACAGAATCCGCTTGCCGACGTGCGATACGGGAAGCAGGAAGGCGCGTCCGACGCCGGGGCGCAGCAGGTTGGAAAACCTGCAGGCGACGACAGAACCGCACAGTTCGAGGCGCTGATCAAGGGAGAATATAAGGACCTCTACGACCAGAGGGTGCAGGACACGATCCAGAAGCGGTTAAAAGGACAGGCAGAGACCGTCAACCGCTACAACGCGCTCTCACCGGTGCTGGAGATGCTGGGGCAGAAGTATGGCGTGGACGCCAACGACGCCGAGGCGCTTAGCAAGGCCATCGAAGAGGACTCCAGCTTCTATGAGGATGAGGCCATCGAACGCGGGATGAGCGTGGAGCAGCTCAAGGAAATCAAGAAGATGGAGCGGGAGAACCGCGAGCTCAAGGCTCAGATGGACCGGGAGCGGAACCAGCAGCAGGTGGATCAGATCCTTATGAAATGGCATGAGGATTCCGAGAACCTGAAGACGGTTTACCCGGACTTCGACTTTGACAGGGAGATGCAGACGAACGAGCAGTTCAGCAGGCTCCTGCAGTCGAACATCGATGTGCGCACGGCCTATGAGGTCACCCATCTCAATGACATTATTCCGGCTGCGATGAACTTCACCGCACAGAAAGTGGAGGAGAAGGTCACGAACAAGATCCGCGCGGGCCAGAACCGTCCCCAGGAAGGGGCGATGGGCAACCGCAGCCCTGTTGTCGTCAAGAGCGATCCGTCGAAATACACGAAAGCAGACATGCAGGAAATCTTCCGGCGTGTCGGAAACGGGGAGAGAATCATCCTTTGACGACGATGTCTCCCCTGCATCTGAGGAGGAGATAACATGTTCAACAAATTCCGCAACTTTATTCAGCTGTTCGCAGTGCAGACCACGCTGCTGAACCAGACGGGGAACAACCTGTCCCCCGAAATGAAGACCTTCTATGACAAGGCTCTTCTCTATGCTGCGCAGCCGCACCTGGTGCATCACCAGTTCGGCCAGAGCAGAAATATCCCGAAGAACGGCGGCAAGAATATCGAGTTCCGCAAGTTCACCCCGCTGGGGAAGGCCCTCACGCCGCTCACCGAAGGCGTGACTCCTGCCGGCAACCAGCTGGACGTGACTGCCGACACGGCGACCGTCGTGCAGTACGGTGATTTCATTGCGCTGTCCGACCTGCTGGAGCTCACCGCGATCGACAACGTGATCGTGGAGACCACCAGACTGCTGGGCGATCAGGCCGGCATCACGATGGACACCGTCGTCCGCGACGCGCTGGTCCAGGGCACCAACGTCATGTACGCGCCCAAGATCGGCGACGGCGGCGCAGAGACCGCAGTCTCCGCCCGTACCGGGCTTGACGCCACCGCGGTTCTCACCGTGGACCTGCTGGAGCAGGCTGTGGCCAACCTCCGCTCCCACAACGTCCCGACCTTCGATGACGGCTACTACCACGCCATCGTGCATCCCTACACCGTGTACACGCTGCGCAGGGATCCCGACTGGCTGGCACCGCACCGCGAGGTGGACACCGCCAACATCTATAACGGCGAGGTTGGCGAGCTGGCAGGCGTGAAGTTCTTCCAGAGCACCGAGGCGAAGATCTGGTCCGGCACCGGCTGCCCGAGCGGCCTTGCGGTCTTCGGCACCCTGGTCTTCGGCCGTGACGCTTACGGCGTGACCAACGTCGAGGGCGAGAACCTTCACACCATCGTGAAGCAGAAGGGCTCCGGCGGCACCGAGGACCCGCTGGATCAGCGCAGCTCCATCGGCTGGAAGGCCCTGGAAGTCGCGAAGATCCTGATGCAGCCCTACATGATCCGCATCGAGCACTGCGACAAGCGCTACAGCGCGACCGCAACCGCGAACTAAGCGGTAAAACGGAGAGGGGCGGCTCCGGCTTCCCCTCTCTATTCTGAGGAGGAACGATCATGGCAAGCAAGAAACAGATTGAGGCTCCGGACACGGAAAAGGTCTGGACGGAAGAGGAACTGTGGGAACCTGTCACGGTAAGGCTGCCGATCATCCCGGGCAAGGAGAAGCAGGAAGCACAGTTTGTCGCGGTCAACGGCCGCGAGTGGACCGTCCCGAGAGGGAAGGAATTCGAGCTGCCGAGATGTGCAGCGCTGGTGCTGCAGCAGGCCGAGGACGAGATGCTCCGGGCTGTTGAATACCAGGTGAACGCGCCGTACAAGCGCGAGAAGTAAGATTGACAGGGAGTGCCCGGCGGTGCTCCCTGTCGGCATAAAGGGGGAGCACCATGAAAGTAATTGAGGCAATCAACGCGGCAGATCGGCTGAAGCCGAACATGTACACGCTGCCGGATAAGATAAAGTGGCTCAGCAGGCTGGAGCATCGGATCTTCAACGAGAACTACATGACGCACGAGCTGAGCGAGAAAGAGATGAGACCGTTTCTGCCGGAGGACGAGGGTGAGGAGGGCGGCAGCAGGCCGGAGGAGGACCCGGACTTCGTGCCGGGGCTGCCGGGGCCGGAGCAGGCGGCCGAACTCGCACTGGACCTGCCGTACGGATCCTTCAAGAAGCCGGATGCGCGGAGCAAGATGAAGCTGCAGGACCTGACGCCGGATGACGGGGACAAGGACCTGATCGTCGGGGAACCCTGGAACGAGATGTACGTGCACTGGCTGTCGGCGCAGATCGACTGGTACAACATGGAGACGGACGGATTCAACAACTCCAACGCCATGTTTGAGTCGGTCTACCAGGACTTCAGGCGGACATTCAACCGCAGCCACATGCCGCTGACGGAGAGAAAGATTTATTTCTGAGGTGAGAGATGAGCTACCCGAGACTTAGCTCGCGGAGGAGTGACCGCGTGGTGACGGACACCTTCGCGGGCTACGACCACAACATGAAGATTCCGGACGGGGAGTGGTATGACACCAAGAACCTGACGGCGATGCGCTATCCGATGTTCTCGCCGCGGCCGAAGCGGGCAACTCTTAATGACCAGTTCACGAAGCTGCACGCAATCATCGCGAAGGATTCGCTCTGCTGGATCGACAACGGGACGCTGTACATCAACGGCCTGGCGACAGGACTCACGGGCCTGCAGACGGCAAAGGAGTCGCAGCTGGTCTCGATGGGAGCGTACATTTGCATCTTCCCGGACAAGAAGTACATCAACACGATGGACACAAGCGACTATGGGGACATGGGCGCGGTGTGGAATTATTCCGGGACCGTGACCTATTCCATGTGCCACCAGGACGGCACGATCTATCAGCACGTCACAAAAAGCACGACGGAGCCGTCAAACCCGGCCAACGGGGACGTGTGGATCGACATTGCAAGCGGGAGCGTGAAGGAATACTCCGTGTATACGAAGATCTGGGTGGTGATCGAGACGGTCTATACCCGGGTGGACTTCACCACGTCCGGCCAGGTGAGCAGCAAATTCAAAGAATACGACGGCGTGAACATCACCGGGATGCACGAGGACGAGAGCAGCGACCTCAACGGAAGCAAGATCCTCTATGCCGTGGGGCAGGAGAACAGCCGCGACTTCATCGTGATCATCGGAATTCAGGAAGAGCCCTTCAGCGAGACAGCGGAGATCCGCATCAGCAGGGACGTTCCGGATATGGACTTCGTCTGTGAGGCGCAGAACCGGCTGTGGGGCTGCTTTTACGGGAACCTCGGACCGGGGAAGGGAAACATCAACGAGATCTACTGCTGCGCCCTGGGGGACTTCAAGAACTGGGAGCAGTACCTTGGCGTCAGCACGGACAGCTGGCGGGCGTCGAGAGGATCGGACGGGCCCTGGACCGGCTGCATTAATTATCTTGGATCGCCGACCTTCTTTAAGGAGAACATCATTCACCCGGTTTCCGTTTCTTCCGTGGGAGCGCATCAGGTCGGAGACCTGCCGGCGCGGGGCGTGCAGCAGGGCAGCCACGCGTCACTGGCCGTGGTCAACGAGACGCTGTACTACAAGGCACGGACCGGCATTGTGGCGTATCAGGGCGGCATCCCGGCGGACGTCGGGCAGGCCCTGGGCGAGGAGAAATACTACAACGCGGTGGCCGGAGCGTTCGGCGACCGGTACTACATCAGCATGCGGGACGGGCACAACACGTGGCATCTGTTCTGCTACGACGTGAAGAAGGGAATCTGGATGCGTGAGGACAACCTGCACGCGGAGGGCTTCGCCTGGTGGGGCGATGAGCTGTACGCGAAGGTTGGAAACAGCATCCTGGCCCTGAACGGGACAGAGGGGACACCGGAGACTCAGGTGGACTGGTATGCCGAGACGGGAATCCAGTACTACCAGCAGCCGGACCGGAAGTTCCTCAGCCGGTACAACATCCGGCTGAACATGGAGCGCGGATCGAAGATGCAGATCTTCTTTGAATACGACAGCAGCGGGCTGTGGGAGTTCCAGCAGGAAGTGAAGCTGCCGGTAATGGGCACGGCGATGATCCCGGTGAGGCCGAGGCGCTGTGACCACATGCGGATGCGGCTGGAAGGATCGGGAGACGTGCGGATCTTCAGCATCGCGAGAATCCTTGAGCTGGGGAGTGATGCGTAAATGTACACACTGAAGCCACCGATGCTGTCCGGGGACGCGGGGCGGGATCTGGCGGCGCTGCGGGACTGGGCGTGGCAGCTCTCCCGCAGCCTGGAGACCGTCGAGGCGGCAGGCAGCAGCGGGAACGTGGTGAGCTACGGCCCGAACGGGCAGCAAATCCAGACACCTGCAGGGAGCGGCGGGACGGACAAGGCCAGCATCGAGGCAATCCGGAAGAACGCCGGAGAGCTGCGGGACATGATCGTCAAGTCTGCGGAGAATATGCAGTCACAGATTGACGAGATCGAGCTGACGACGTTCTACGTCAAGTACGCGGACGATTTCACCGGGACTTATCCCGAGACGATGTACAATACGCCGACGGCCAACACGGCGTATATGGGCGTCTGCTCTTCCAGCAGCACGACAGCACCGACGGACCCGAGCGTTTATACCTGGAGCAAAATCAAAGGCAACACAGGGGCGCAGGGGCCGCAGGGAATCCCGGGGACGACGGGTGCTGACGGGCGGACCAGCTACCTGCATATCAAATATTCCAACGACGGGCAGAGCTTCACGGTAGACCCGGACACAGGGATCGCGGACGGCGAGACGCTGGGCACATGGATCGGCATGTATACGGACTATACGGAGAACGACAGCTCCGAGTTCAGCGCCTACTCATGGAAGCGATTTTCCGACGACACCGAGCTGCGGGCGCTGATCACCGCAGGGGACCAGGCAGTCCGGAGCTATGTGGACAGCAAGACGGAAGAGTACAACAGCCTGTATGTCGCAAAGAGCGAGTACGGGACCTTCACAGAATCGATCAACAGCCGTATCGAGACTACGGCCAGAGGCGTGCTGGAAGGCTACAACTACGGCAGCGCGATTCAGAGCATGCAGGACAGCATCAACCTGATTCAGGGGTACTTCACCAACATCACGGGCGAGATCCGCAGAGGAATTGTCCAGGACCCGAGCACGGGCGACTATGTGACCGGGATCGCAATCTCGCAGAACCTGCAGTTTTCCGGAGAGTGCGGCGGAGATGACCCGAACAATCCGGGAGACGGCTATACCTACTACTATCTGACAAGTAATCAGACCTTCGGCCTGTACACGTCGACCGGCTGGCAGTTCTGGATCGACGGATACAAGAAAGGCTGGTTCGATTCTGCGGACGGGATGCTGCACGTGGCGACCATCTACGTCGAGGAGAAGATCGTGCACAGCGGGTACTGGGAGACGAAGAACAGCGATATCAACGGATATCACATGTTCGAGATCAGCTACATCGGAGGGTAAGAGATGCCATCTGTAACATTTGGAAAAGACCGGAACTGGGAAGGATACATTCGCGTCAACTATTCGTATACGCAGAGCACCACATACAAGCAGAGCTCCGTTACGATCGACAGCATCCAGTTCCAGTCCATAGAAGGCAGAACCTGTACATGGACAGCCTGGGGATACATCTACTTCACGGCGAGCAGCGGCGGGCAGGACTACGTCTCATACGCTTCCAAGAACGTCTATACCTCCGGCACGGGCTGGGCAACGCTGGACTCGAACCCCGGCGCGTCCATTGTCGTAAACCACGACAGCAACGGGAACGGTTACTTTACGATCACGCTGCAGCCATACGGGAGCTACAACGACTTCAACGTCTTTCACCCGAGCGGCGGAAGCTACAACTGCGAATACTCCGGCGGGACGAACCTGACAGTCAGCCTGCCACAGATCGACAGCAGCGGACCGACGATCACCCTGACGGCGAGCGTGGACGCGCAGAACAATGTCACGCTGAGCGCGACTTCAGATGTGGCCTGCAGCGGCTGGAAGTATCAGGTGGACGGCGGCTTCACCTGGACAAACATGGACACGTCCACCAGCACGACGGCGAGCGCGACGATCCCGAACATGTCCGGAGCACATACCTTTGTGGTGCGGGCGACGAAGACTTCCAACGGGGTCACGGGTTCTTCCAATGCCGTGTCGACGGATACTCCGGCCGTCAGCTGGGGTTCCAACACGGCGACGTCGGATGACGGTATCGTCCTGAGCATTACCAACCTCCCAGCGAATACCACGGTGCGGGTAAAGTACGGCAGCACCGGGCTGGAATCGAACACCTGGGCAGAGAATAAACAATCGGTCGCTATTTCATACCCCGCATCCAGCCTGAAACAGTGGTTCACGACGGCAGGCGTCACCACGCTGCAGAGCATCACGGTCACGGCATCGATTGACGGTTATCCCTCAGCGACCGCGAGCTTCACGCTCACAGCCGGAAACAACATGAAACCAACGGTCACGGTGAGCAATGTGCATGTCGTGCAGCCGGAGAGGATTCAGCAGACTTTCCCGACAGTGTGGATCGCAAATGTTTCCAAGGCCAAAATCGAGGCGACCGTGAGCCTCGGCAGCAATGCGACAATTCAGAGCGTCGTGATGAATTACGGGTCAGAGTCAAAGGCCATGACATACAACAGCACGACGGGGAAGTACGAAGCGACGACGAGCAAACCCATTACGGGGGACACAGATTTCACAATCATCGCGACGGATACACGCGGGATGACCGGGCGAGACGTCTTCAACCTTACGGGCGTAACCGCATATTCGAAGCCGACGATTACGATTGACAGGCGAGCGACATACCGCTGCGACTCGTCCGGAACCGAGCTGGACGGCGGGCCGTATGTGCGGGTGAAGGCAACCGCAAGCTACGACACCGGCCTCAGCGGGAACACGCTTGAGTATTTCCGGTTCTACGTCTCCGAGGATGGCAGCAGCACAACGTACCCCCTGCAGAACGGAGCACAAAGCGCAGCAACGCAGCTGATCAGCCCGAGGCCGGACAACGCGATTACCATTGTTGTAGAGGCGCAGGACAAAATCAGTGATCCGGTATCGGTAAGGGTTTCCCTGGGTGGGGCGCACAGGGATTTTGTGGTTGCCAGATATACAGACAAGACCGTTGTCGGGATCGGGCAGGCGCCGGCCAGGGTGACAACGAAATCCGGAGCGTACTGCGACGGGGTCGACGTAGCTTCCGGAGGGGGATATTACGTCGACGGAATTGATACGATCAACCTGCGCGGTGTTGCGAGTACAGGGACGGGCATTGATACCCTGTGGGAATCTAATTTGCTGGCGGTTGACACGTCCGACGTGAAGGCAGAGAAGAACCAGACACGGGAATTCAGACTGCCGGCCACCTGGGTGAGCAGCTGGCAAAACGTGCCTGCGGCTGTCGTTACCGCAGGAACGAGGTTCCAGGGATTTCGAGAAGTTCGAATCGGCGGGTACTATGCGATTGTGACGATTTTTGAAATATACCCGGTTGTCGGGAGAATATGGATGAACCTGGGAACACTCGGGACAACGATTTCCTGGGGCGGCTGGGTAGCCCATACGCCGGATATCACGTAAGAGAGGAGAAGAAACATGGCAGGAACAATGACAGATCAGGAGAAAGTGCTGCAGGACGCAGTGCAGAACAGAGCGCTGGCCGCGGCGCAGAACACGGTGAAGCCGACCTATGCCGGAACCTTTGAAGGGCAGCTGAACGACATCTTCGACAAGATCCAGAACCGAGAACCGTTCAGCTACAACGTCAACGAGGACCCGCTGTACCAGAGTTACAAGGACCAGTATATCCAGGGCGGCAAGCTCGCGATGAAGGACACGATGGGCCAGGCGGCGGCACTGACCGGCGGCTACGGCAACACCTACGGCCAGCAGGTCGGGCAGCAGGCGTACAACGCCTACCTTCAGAACCTCTCGGCAGTGATTCCGGAACTCTATGACAGGGCCTACGGCAAGTACCAGGACGAGGGCGACGACCTGAAGGACCAGTATGCGATGGTCGGGCAAATGCGGGACACCGAATACGGCCGGTACCGGGACGACGTGGGCGACTGGGAGTACGACCAGAAGGTCGCGGCCGAGCGGGAGCAGGAGGACTACAACCGCAGGACGGCGGAAGAGCAGAGAGCCTGGCAGCAGCAACAGCAG
>Ga0326512_10001779_pt1 | contig 16267 bp, 19 predicted proteins | sample 1_2617_0518_D_FD_203652 | JGI IMG/M metagenome (GOLD analysis project Ga0326512, IMG submission 203652) | Bovine rumen microbial communities from UC Davis, California, United States - 1_2617_0518 | ecosystem: Host-associated > Mammals > Digestive system > Stomach > Rumen | place: USA... | reverse complement strand
AAGATCTTTTTCAAGGGTATGAGTATGACGCATAAATTGCGTGATAGTGGACATTTTGCATCATTATATCTTGATGGAAAAGAATGTGGGTTTGCTATTCCGCTTAATGCTGCAAGTAAATTGAAGTTATGTAGTCATTACTTTTCTGAGATAAAACAGATTGTGTTTGATGAATATCAGCCTGAAGACTGCGTTTACTGTTCGAATGAGATAACAAAATATAGATCTATTCATCAAACTATTGCTCGTGGTAATGGATCTGCTTCAAGATATGTTCCTGTCTATATGCTTTCGAATAGTGTAACAGCTTTGAATCCTTATTATTCCGCTTTTGGTATCTCAGGTAGATTGAATCCTGATACTCGTTTTATTCGTGGTCGCGGTTGGGTTATGGAGCAGACTTTTATAAAAGATTCTTATAATGCTTTAAGTAAATCAGCCTTTGAAAGATGTTTCATCGATGATGATTATATCGATATGGGTAATAAGGGAAAACATATATTAGATAATCCGGCTTTTATCATCAGCAGGCCTAAAAGCAGTAAATTCAGATATTATTGTACTTTGGTATATCAAAATAAAGTCTATTCAATCAAGTTCTATGATGATCTGGGGATAGTCTTCTGTGATGTTGGCGGTGATATCTCTTATAAATATAAGTTTGCAGTTGATGAAATATCACATGATGCAGATACAAGACTTTCTCTTGAATATAAGATCATCGAAAGACTTCGCGAATATTATACTAATGGTCAGTTTAGATTCTTGAGTATTGAAGCGAAAAATTGTATACTGAAGTTGCTGAGATTCCGTTAGGGCGGTCGGTACTTGTCAGATACGGATGTCAACCGGTGAAACGGTCCGTATGGTGAAAACAGTTTTGACGGCTGCAGTATCTGATCAAACTAATGGATATCAGCTTATCTTAAAGAAAGAAGGTTTTATTCGAATGAATGATCTTGTAAATATAATTTCTACTATTGGTTTTCCGATCTTCTCGTTTCTTTTGTGCGGTTATGCTCTCAAGTATGTCTATGATAAAGAACGAAAAAGTCTTGATGATGCAATAACAAAATTAGGTGATCTAACTTTAGCAGTAGAACATAATTCAGAAGCTATCAGGGATCTTGCAGATAAGATCGGAAAGGGTTCGGAAGATGCTTGATCTAAATAAATCTATTGAATGGATTAAGAATATCGCTGCTGATCCTAAACATGGTTATTCACAAATACATCGATATGGGCCTGATTATGATTGCAGTAGTTTAATAACAACTGCTCTTCGAATCGGTGGAGCTGATATACCTTATAATCTGACAACTTATAATATGAAAAATTATCTCGAAAAGATAGGATATAAATCTATCGGTATAAATGAGATAAGACAGCCGGGCGATATCTTTCTGTCTGTTAAGCATCATGTAGTTATGAGTGTTAGCAGACTTAATATTGTTCATGCTTCTATTGATGAAAATGGTACTATTATCGGTAGAAAACAAGGTGATCAGACAGGAAGGGAAATCTGTGAAAGATCTTTCTATACTCCTTCCTATGGTTGGGATTATCATTTCCGATATATCGGAGAAAATCAAGATAATAAAGAAAGTGATGGTATTGATATGGTTCTGAAGATTTTAAGTAAAGGAATGAAGAATATTCCGGAGATAAAAACATTACAGATCCTTCTGAAGGCTAAAGGCTATAAGGGTTCTAATAATAAAGTTCTTGATATCGATGGATCTTTCGGATCTAATACAGATTTTGCAGTCCGCAACTTCCAGAAGAAAAATTCCGATAATGGTGAAGCTTTAGAAGTCGATGGAATTGTTGGATTTCATACTTGGAATAGTCTCCTGAAGGGTTCTTAATATGCCTTCTTTAATAGCAGCAGTTAATTTAGCCGTTTCAATGGCTAATGATCCGACATATGGTTATGATCAGGATAATAGATACGGTCCTGATTATGATTGCTCTTCGTTTGTCTGCTATTGTTTAAGTCAAGCCGGATTTAATGTAGATCCTACAGATTGGACCGGTAATATGTATGCTGATCTGATTCAAGCCGGGTTCACTGATATTACTTCTCAGGGCTTTCAGAATTTTCTACCGGGTGATGTTCTTCTGAATGTACAGCATCATACTGCGATAATGGTATCAACAACTGATCTTGCGGAAGCGGTACATAATGAGCATTATGGTGATCCTAATTATGATTGGTATCATGGTGGTACTCCCGGAGATCAAACCGGTGATGAAATAAGAATCAGGTCTTATTATACTTATTCTTCAGGTTGGGATTACCTATTAAGATATCAACCTTCTTTAAGTTGGATATCCGGCAATAGATATCTATCTCAATCTGAGATGGAGAATAACGCTCAGATAATATATTATTATTTTATTTCTCGTGGTTGGACTATAAATGCGATCGCTGCTATGTGCGGTAATATGCAAGTTGAATCAACTATCAACCCGGGGCTTTGGGAAGGATTATCACCTTATAACGGTGGTTATGGTCTTGTGCAATGGACTCCATATACAAAATATTCTAATTGGGCCGGTAATGATTGGGATAGTGATCATGATCTTCAGTTAGATAGAATTCAGTATGAATTATTAAATGGTCTTCAATGGGATTCTGCTCGTGGTGATAATGAAACAGGTTCTAATACTTTCTATCAGACCTTTCAGGACTTCACGCAATCTACGCTAACACCTTCGATATTAGCTAATCAATGGTGCTATAAATATGAATATCCGGCAACAAGACCGCAGCCTATAAGGGGTACATATGCTGATCAATGGTATCAATTCTTCAGCGGTCTACCGCCTACACCACCCGGACCTTCACCTACAGCAGTTAAAAAGGATTTTCCTATATGGCTATTAAATAAAAAGTTCATAAAAGGTTTACAATAACTTAAATTTATTGTAATATTAAGCTAAATTCTATAGAAAGGATTGATAATAATAATATGGCTAAGAAATCTGCATCTGAATTGATATCATCATTTTCTAATATTGTTGGTGAAGATACAAATGAAGATATCATTGAATTTATGAAGGATATTGAAGATTCTATCGTTGTAGATCCTTATGAAGAAAAATATAATCAGCTTCTGAAGGATTATAGAGATCGATTCGAATCTGCTCAGAATGTTGAAGATTCTAATGAATCTTCTGAAACAGTACATGAAGAAGTACATGATGAGATCATTGATGCGACTATTGATGATCTTATGGAAGAATAAATAATATGAAAGGATAGGTAATAAATATGGCTTATATTCCAACCCAGAGAGTAAATGTTTCGAACAATATTGCCGTACTGAATGCTCTTCGTAATTCTGCAAGTCAGAATTATAAGGACTATGTAGCACCGGTAACAAATGCAGATGAAGTAAGAGAGATCGGAACAGTTATCATGTCCGATGTTCGTTTGCAGAATGAATTCTTGATCAACCTGATCAACAGGATCGGAAGAGTAAATATCACTTCAAAGATCTTCCAGAATCCTCTCAGGATGTTCAAGAAGGGTATCATGGAGTTCGGTGATACAGTTGAAGATATCTATGTAAATCTTCCCGAAGCACATGAGTATGATCCTGCTGCTGCTGAATCTCAGGTATTCGCAAGAGAGTTCCCGGATGTTCGAGCAGCTTTCTATACACTCAATTATGAGAAGTTCTACAAGCAGACGATTCAGAGAAGAGATATCGCAAGATGCTTCACTGCAACAGATGGCATCGCTTCCCTGATTGAAAAGATTCTCGGAGCTATGGATTCTGCGAATAGCCGTGATGAATTCGTTGTAACTAAGTATCTTCTTGCTCGTAGAATCCTTGATGGTCTTATGACTTTTAAGGCAGTTGCTATTGGAGCAAATGATACAGCTAAAGAGAAGGCAGACAAGCTTCTGACAGCTATCAGAACGAATTCTAATCAGATGGAGTTCTTGAATACAGATCGTAACCTTGCCGGAGTTGAAAATTTTGTATTGAAGGAAGATCAGTATATTCTTATTTCCGCTGCATCTGATGCTCTGATCGATGTTAATGCTCTTGCTTATGCATTCCATATGGACCGAGCAGAAATTATGGGTAGAATCGTTAGAATCGATGACTTTGGTAATATCGATGATACAGCTATCAATAATCTTCTCGGTGCCGGCCATGCATTGAGCGCAGCAGATAAGGCGTTGTTATCTGAGAATATCTTCGCAGTTATCGTAGATTCTGAATTCTTCCAGATCTTCGATGTTTATGATGATATTGTAGATGATATCAACAGTCCACAGGGCATCTATAAGAATGCGTTCCTGAATGTTGCCAGGATCTTCGCTGTATCTCCTTTTGCGAACAATACAGTTATTCACACAGGTACATCTTCTGTAACTTCGGTTGTTGTATCTCCTACATCTGCATCGGCTACACCTTTGACAGTTATGGCCGGTCAGTCCGTACAGCTTAATACAGTTGTTACAGCTACACTTGCAAGCAAGGCGGTTAATTATGTAGTTGATGAAACTGCATCTGATGTTGAACCTGAAATCACTTCAGGCGGTCTTGTAACTGTCCCGGTTGACGCGGTAAGCGGTAATAAGATTGTTATCAATGTCGTTTCAGTATTTGATCCTACAAAGTCAGATACAGTATATATTACAGTCGCTTAATGATCTTTGTCAGATCATATAGATTTTCTCCTTTCGGAAGGTCTGTCAGAAATGGCAGACCTTTTGATTTGTTTACAATTTGTTCACACTTTTATTATCGGATCAGGCGTATAATGAATATAGATAGATAAGAGATCTATCACGAAAGGAGATCAAGATAATGAACGCGATTAAATACAAAGGTTATATTATCGATTATATTGACTATCGAAAGGGCTATCGGATCTATGATCCTAAATATCCGGCTCAAACAGTAGCTTATGAAGACTATTTAGAAGATGCTTATCGTGGAATCGATGAACAAGGAATATATAACGATGAGAAAGGAGATCATCTAAATGGCTAATGTTAGAAAAGGTCAGGATATCCGGAAACTATCTACTTTTGTAGATCCTGAGATATTAAATGATATCAGATCTATAGAGAAAGATATCTCAGAAGCAGCAGATTATCTATCTGTAGGATGGAATACAGCTAATTATAAAAATTATGCTGCTGCTGTAAAAAGATACCTCGATTATATCGTTGCAGTCGAGAAGGCTTATGATATAATCATCATTGTAGACAGCGAAAAGAGATTCAACCTAAAGAATCTATACTATGTCTACACCTATCAGGTAAATCACGCAAAACGCGGATTTAATATTTAAGAAAGGAGATAACGATTATGAATGTTATCACAATTATCGGAAGATTCACAAAGGATCTGGAGCTGAAGAAGTCAGGAAAAGGGACTGCATATATTCAGAATGTTATTGCAGTTCAGCGCACAAAGGATATCGCGGATTTTATCCCGGTATTGATCACAGGTAAGTCAGCAGAATTCATTCTTGCTAATTCCGGCAAGGGTAAGAGGGTTTCTATCACAGGTACACTTCAGTCTAATACCTATGAGAAGGACGGTAAGAAGCAGACATCATATACGGTTATGGCTAATTCCGTTGAACCTATTGATTGGAATGAAAAGGAAAAGAAGACTGAAGAAGCTGAAGATGAATTGCCTTTTGAAGTATGATCTGATAAGATAACTATAGGTTGTCTTCCATGTGACGGCCCGGTGTTATATTAAGAAGTCCCCTTGCAAACTTGATAAACGCCGGGCCTTTATAATAGGAGAAATAATATGAAATGTAATAATTGTGGTAAAGTCTTTCAATATGGTACAAGACCAGATAATCTTCCTACCGGCTGCGGATTCGTTTTATGCGATGGTAGACGAGTAGATATCTGTACTGACTGCATCTTGAAAGTAGGTAACTCAGAAGCTTATTTGAATGATCTGAAGATCATGATTGACGAATTGCATCTTGATGATGTTGAAGATGATAATCAGACAGTAACAATCATCTTAAATGAAGATAATCAGGAAGGAGAATTTTGAAATGGATAACAGACAGAAATATAAGGAATTGAGAAGATCAGGAACATTGATTCTTTGGAATAAGGAATCAGACACAGTAACAACAGAAGTATTCTCACTTGATAATCATGCATACCGCGTAACTTTATATTGTGGTACTCCGTTTGTTATCAGCAGAGAATCGCTTGATAAGTATGTACCTTCTTTTGATCAGTGGTGATTATTATGTCTATTTTTGCTAAAAGATTATATATGTCTAAACGAGAGGAAGAATATAGGATGAATAAGATCAAAGAGGAAATCAATAATATAGGTATTGGCGGTATGCATCAGATTAAAGGATATGATCTTAATAAGATTCGGAAGAATTCTATCTATGGGAGTTTTGGCTGCAAAAGAATTCAGGATATGTACCCTGAAACGATAATCAAGAAAGAATATCTGTATAAGTATGAGAAAGGAGAATAATCATGAAGATCAAGAAACTACTTAAAGTATATAATTATAATGAATCCGGTAAAGTTATTATCGTAGATCTTATCAGATCATCATACAACTCAGAACATATACTATTTTCAGGTCATTGTCATGAGATCTATTGTTATTATCCGGATCTATTGAATCTGAAGATAGCTAACTTTTATTTTGAAGGTCAATTCCTGAAGATAATAGCTTATAACGAGAAGGAGCAGTAATAATGGCTAATAAGTATCAGAAACAGTTATATGATGCAAGATCCAATTACCGCAAGTGGCTGAAGAAGCTTGAATCACAGGGTTATATTATCAATGAAGAATTGAAGGAACTTCCTTCGATTCCTAAGAAGATAACACCGGGATCAGTAAGAAGAGTAAAAGCCTTAACTGAAAAACTGAAGCAGACTTCAGTCAGACTTGAATTTGACGAAAAGCATCCTGAAGGCAAATTGCGTAATTATGAGCAGTCAAGAAATGTATCACGCGCAAGAGCAAGGATCTATAAAAGATCTTTAGAGAAAGAAGAGCAACTAAGAAGGAAGCAGCAGAAAGAACAACAGTGGTATGAAGATACTGCATCTGAGCGTGAAACACCCGGATATTCTGATATCCCTGATTATGATGATCCTAATGCAATTCCTGAAGAACCTTTTGATATTTCTCAGGTTGATAGAGGACAAGAAATAGTTGATCCGATAGAAGTCAGATCTTATATCGATTTTGTCTTTGATAAGTTTGTTGATGATATCTTAAATATGCAAGAAGAATTAGAATCAAGAGGATTATCAAAGCAGAAGAAAGATGCTATGAATAATGCTGTAAGGGAGCTTGTACAATGGTCCGCAAGGACAAAACAAGCAGATACAGAAACTGCTTATAGATTCGCTAAAGCATTAGAGAAGTCAAAATATAATGGTACTTATATTACTGAAGCAGAATTGTATCATAAAGATACTGCAAGAGAATGGATAATGTCTATTGAAACTTATATCGATGGTGTTGAGATTCCGGATGTTGTAAAAGATTCCTTTGATGATATCTCAGATGCTAACGCGAATAGCGGTTATTCTGATTATTCTTCAGATGATGCTGATGCTGATGATACATTTAATTGGGATGATGGTACTGACGATCTATTTGATTTTTAATAGAAAAGGAGAAAATCTAATATGGCTAACCGGAAGACACATAAATACGCTTGCGACTTCGAAACGACAGTTTATAAAGGTCAGGAAAATACAGAAGTTTGGTCCGCTGCTATGACTGAGATATTCGGAGAAGATGAAGAATGTTTTCTATTCAATAATCTGGATTCTTTTATGTTATATATTTTTAAGAATCATACTAAAAATATGCAGATTTACTATTTCCATAACCTTAAATTTGATGGAGAATTCATAATCTATTGGTTAATGACGCATGGCTTTATCGGAGATTTTAGCACAAAGAAAACATCTGATATGAAGCCCGGTACATATAACTGCATTATCTCAGAGCAGAATCAATGGTATATGATAAATATTAAATATGGCAAGTCTGTATATCAGATCCGCGATTCTTTGAAGCTGCTGCCGTTTTCGCTTCGTGCTATCGGTAAATCGTTTAAGACTAAACATCAGAAGCTTGATATGAATTTTGGCGATAAAAGGCCCGGATATATTCCTACAGACGCAGAGAAAGAATATATCAAGAATGATGTATATGTCTTGCGCGAAGCATTGGAGATCATGTTTTCTAATGGTTATAACGGGCTAACTATATCATCATGTTGTATGCAGAATTTTAAGAAGGTGTTTCACGGATTTAAGAGATTCCAACATGACTTTCCTAACCTTGAAGAAGTTACTATAGATGCATCTTTCGGAGATATAAATGCAGATGCTTATATTCGTAGGTCCTACCGTGGCGGATGGTGTTATACGCGATTCGAGAATTATAATACAAAAGAAGGTAATAAGGGAGTAACCGCAGATGTTAATTCATTATATCCTTCTGTTATGCATTCTGCTTCAGGATCTTATTATCCAATAGGCAAACCACACTTCTGGAAAGGTAATACAATACCGGGTAGATTGATAGATGATAAGAAGAGAGATCTGAACGATTATTACTATTTTTTCATTCGTTTTGAATGTTCATTCGAATTGAGAAAAGATTATCTTCCTTTTGTTCAGATTAAGGATTCTTTATATTATCCATCTACAAAAATGCTGAAGTCTTCTCAGATATACGATAAGTACGGCACACCCCTTCAGATTTACGATTGGAGAACCGGAATCAAACAATCTAATAAAGTTATACTGACTATGACTTGCGTTGATTTTAGGCTATTTCTGGAGCATTACAAGGTATCTGATTTTACTATTCTCGATGGTGTTTGGTTTTATGCAGTACCGGGAATATTTGATGATTATATCGACTATTATATGAATATGAAGATAGAAGCATCAAAAGAGAATGATCCTGTAAAAAGACAGCTTGCAAAGCTATCATTGAATTCTTTATATGGCCGATTTGCTCAGAATTCAGATTCATCTTATAAGATACCTTATATTGATGATGAAACAGAATGTACTGAATTTTCGATCATTGATGAACATGAGAAAACACCCGGCTTTATTGCTATCGGATCTGCTATAACAAGTTGGGCACGCGACTTTACTATAAGAGCAGCTCAAAAGAATTATCATTCATTCAGGTACGCAGATACGGATTCTATTCATCTTGAATTAGAAGAAGGTGAAGAAGTTAAAGGGATCAAGATACATGATACAGATATGTGTTGTTGGAAGCTTGAAAGTCATTGGAATAAGGCCCGATTCGTAAGAGCAAAAACATATATAGAATATTCTTCAGATGAAGATGAATATACTATCAGATGCGCCGGTCTTCCACAACATTGTAAAAACCTTCTGGAAGCTTGTTTAAGAGCTGATAATGAAGAAGATAAGATAGCTTTCCTAAAGTCCGTAGGCGAGGATATAGACACATTCAGCAAGAAAGAAAAGGAATTTATAGAAGATAATTATTCTATAGAAGACTTCAAGAACGGAATGGTAATACCGGGAAAATTGATGCCGATTCATATTCCAGGAGGTGTTCTCTTGAAAAAAGTGAATTTTACGATAAAATAAAGATAGGCACAATTTTGTCACCTCCTAATAATAACTTTGCTGCAATAAACCCCTGATCTGATCAATCAGGGGTTTATTGTTTGTTCGGTAAACAGAAGTTGATTTGATAAATGCATCCTTATGTTAGCTTATAGAACCTGAATTTGTCAATAGTTCCAACAGCCTTTTGTGATTTTGATCCAACATCGGAGATAGAACCAAACAGAACGGAAGTAGCAGCATAAGTATTCGGATTGAATATCGTATCTGTAGACTGTCTGACAACATCACCATTAGAATCATATAATGTAATTGTCTGACGATCTGCATTATATTCAAGTTTATAATCCGATCCGGCTGAGATAGCACCGGTCCAATTGATATTACTTGTACTTCCATTTATCGTACAACCTAATATCTGGATTATATTCTGATCTTCAACAGTATCAGAATACTGAATCTTTACTGCACCGGCATGATTTGCAATACCGGACATAAACCACGCAGAACGGTTTGTACCGCTCGATGAAGACTGAGCCATATTATGGATATTAAATTCCATACCCCAACCTTTTGTATCTGCAAGTGCTGCTGTACCGGTCAAATTGATTGCAGTATCTAATACACCTTCACCGGATGTACGACTAACAGGATTAGCAATAGAATAAAGATCTGTTTCTGTATAACCGCCTGAACCTAAAGACAGATAGCAGAAGGGAATCTGAATGATTGCCCAATTCTTGACCGGTGAACCCGTATCAATATTATTCAAATAAACCGGAGCATACCATCTATAACCGCGCCCAAGATAATCAGGATACTGATCTCTGTTCGGTGTAAAGAAGCAATCTACTCGTTTTGTGAATGTATTGTTGTAGTCAATACCAAGCTTGAATACATCAGGTACATGAGTTTCATCATCCCAGCGGACTTTTACACCGGGAAAGTCATGAGCAATAGCCGGAAGATCTGCGGAATTCTTCCAACATAATACGAAAGTATCACCCGGAATAGCATTTACTGATGCACCTTCTGACATTGAGATATAGAAGCAACCATAAACCATATTAAGAGCTTGTACATATGATGCGGAAACCTGAAAATCCTGAGAAGCAATTTCCATATGGTTAGGATCCTGTTCGGTTGGAGCTGCACGCAAGAGAGTAGCAAGACCAAAGTCTACGGATCCATATTTAGGAGTATAACCGCCCTGGATTAAAGCATTGATCAGTTCTTCAACATCTTCAAGTTTTGCGTCAACATCACCTTCAATTTCATTCTTCAGATCATTAAGATCATCAGTTGTAGCGGGTGTTTTACTACCCCATCCGGCATAGCCTTCAAGTAAAGCTACACGCGTTTCAAGATCTGCAAGATGTGTTGTATGATTCTGAATATCGATAGAATGCTGATTTACAATCGGCGTTAAGTCTGCAAGACCGTTTATAGCCTGATCTGCTTTATTTTCTGCATCCTGAATGCGATCATCAAAACCATTTACAAGCTCTGTTAGGTTTGTAATATTTTCTGTATTCTGCGTAACACGATTATCAATCTCTTCAACAGCTTCAATAGTATCATTCAGAACCCCGGCAACTTTACACAAAGCTTCATAGAAGCTAAGTGAATAATCGTATACCAGTGGCAATATATGCTGACTATAGAAGAGACGGATTTTTGTTATTCGTTTCGGATCCAACATTTATTTATACCATCCTTTCAAAAAGATAATTATATTATATCAGAGTAAGTGTTAGTTTTGAACCAGCATCAAAATAACATGATACGGGTGTATTTGTTGCTGAAGACGCTGTAGAAGGTAAAGTTACAAACACGCGATAACCAAGCTCAAAAGGCGTTATAGAAGGTGTTAGAGTGGATATCTCTACATTATTAAGACAATACCCGGAAACACCACGGATTCTTAATTTACCGGATAAAGCATATGAATAACTTGAATCAATATGTAATAACTTGCCTATTCTCGGAATCGTAAAATAAACTTGCGTTGAAGATCCTGTTAAATACCCCGATAAAGGTATTTCAGATATATTGATATTAAAGCTATCACCTGAATTCAGATCATAATCTAAATATAAATCAGATTCTAAATTATAAATATATCCACCATATGTATCGATCAATTGACACATTCTTGCGACTAACTCATTTGAATTAGAAAAACCATCCCACGGATAGCCGACTAACGGTACATTACTTGTATATCTGACATATGGTAGATCTTCCAAAGTCAAAGAATTTAATCTATTATCAAGATCTGATATATCACCCTGAATATCTGTAACATTACCTTGAATAGAAGTAATATTTCCTTCTATAGTTGTTATATCACCCTGAATAGTTGTGATACTGCCATTGATATTAGTAATATCACCCTGAATAGCCGTTATATCATCTAACATATCAGAAATATCTTCATTGATAGTTAATATATCACCCCGAACATCATTACAACAATCCTCAAGATTATCAATATCATTACCCAGATTAGCTATATTATGTTCTGCTGTATCTAATCTCTGATAGATATTCTGACCTTCCAAAACGGTTACACGCGTATCAAGATCTGCAACAGATGAATTGATATTATTGATATCAGTTCTGATATCTGCAATAACATCATATGTAGGTAATTCGGAGATAGTATTATTTATCTCTTCTATTTCTGTATTTATATGCTCATTATATACAGCCTGATCAGCAGATTTAGATTCTAAAGCAGCGATCTTATCATCATATACACCGGTCTTATCTTCAATATCACCTACTTCATCTACTAAGTTATTTACAACTTTAACAAGCTTCTGGACCACTTCAGAAAGTGACATTGAATAGTCATAAACTATCGGTAATATGTGCTGCTGATAAAAGATCTTCAGTCTGTTTAACTTTTTCATATCATCACCATATCAACATGAATAGATCATTCAATTCGTCACAGATCATAGAATCAATTCTTAATAGCGTTGATCTGTAAGCATTGATCAGTTCAGAATAACTCTTTCCGGCTGTCTTACCTTTTGTGATCTTCAGATAGTCTCTTGTACCTGAATCATTAGAAGTAGATTCACCACTTGATTCAGATGCAGTATCGCGATTCAAAGCCCCGGATCCCACAACATTGATATCACGGCTTGTAGAACCGCTATTAGAATCAGAAGATGTATCAATAGTTTCATCTGAAGCAGTTGAATTATTGATAGATGCATTCGTCAAGTAAGTATCATTTTCAAGATTCTGAATAGATCCCTGCGGCGTATCAGAATACTTATTTTTTGTAATATCTTCAGAAGTCCTGTTTGATGTGCTCTGACCGCTTCGCGAAGCTTCATTAGAAGAATCTTCATCTGTTACAGTCTGCGAAGATGTAATATCATTCTGAGATCCTGAAGAAGTATTAGAATTAGATGAATCGTTATGTGCAGTTGTATCTTCATCTAATGTTTCTTTCAGATCAACATCTATTAACGGATCATATTCCATAGCAGCAGAACTGAAAAGCCCTACATAATATGGCATGATCTGATTCATTCTATCTTCTAATCGCAGTTTCCAAAGTCCATAAGTCTCTTCTCCAATTTCCATAGTATAGAAATGACGAAGGATATTTTCTTCAGTTCTCTGTTTCTGATCTTCAGAATAATAAGGATAATCAAAGTTGAATATTTTCGGCCTTGCTGCTGCTATAACTTCAGATATGGAATTATAATCAACAGATTCACTTTTTCCGGCTTGTTCCTCACAGATATATCTTAATTCAGTTGTATATTTACTCATTGAATTCACCTACCATATCATTAGTATCTTCTCTTTCGTTGATATCGATATCGGAAACATCAATATCATTGAAAGCAACTTTAATATCAAGATCATACTTCTTATTGATCTTATCTATTGCCATCTGTCTACAGTTCAAATATCTATGTCTGTTTGCCAAAACACCGCCTAAAGCGCGGTTTACTTCATCAGTAACCATTCTTTCACGCTTCTGATAGTTTACATTCGAGATGCCCAAATAAGTCAGATATTCATTCAGTATCTTGACTTTCAGATCATAAAGGGCCGGAGCATTGAACGGCGCGTCAGTTCTCAATACAGTCAAAGAATCCGGATTAAAATTCTTATCTGCATATAGTACAGGCATATTTCCGGCATATTGCATATAAGCATTTTTCAAAGTGAGTTTTTGCGTCTGTTCGCATCTTAACAATAAAGGCGTCTTCTGAGCAGCCACATTGATATCAATAGTTCGATCAAGATTATAAAGATGTTTTGCATAATCAGATACACGGATTATAGACGGTTCAGAAAGTGGAGTATTTCTTATTTCTACAAAGTTAGTGATACCATCTACATGATAATTATTATCACCATTACCATGCACGCTAACCTTTACAGGATGACCATATTTATCACGAACACCGCTATTACCGGAGCAAGGAAGAGCAACAAATTTATTAGTATATTCATCCTGAAAGAAGATAACTTTACCATCCTGGAATAAGAATCTTTCGAGGTCCAGAACATCTATTTCTTCAGGTAGATTCTCATACTCAAATCTACAGATAGCTATCTCTATAAACTGGATCAGATAATTCAGAAAAGAGATATTATTATCTTCCATTCCTTCTTTATATTCATAGTTTCCAAAAGGTATGAATATATCACCCACAGAATTCTTGAATTTATCTAAAGCCTTTTTAATACCCATAAAACAAACTCCTTTATGTCAGTATACCATTAGTGACTTCGAAATTACACATATTAGTATTATTTACCCAGAACCAAATACCATTATTAAAGATATCAACTATCTTTCTTTCAATATCCTTCGGAATCGAAGACTGTATATTACAATCAACAGTCTTGATATATGTAAATTCTGATCTTCTTTTAAGCTGAATCGGCATAATTCGCTTCTGAGAATAACCATACATAGTAAAGTAATTATCTATTTCAACAGTTCGATCATAAGTAGGCACAACCGCATAAGATGTAAAACCTATCTTCTTATTCTGCTGAGCAAGTCCCACAGATTGAACACCTGAAGCCGTTGGCGGTCTTTGTCTCATATCTTCAGCAGATGCAACTATAGAATCAATATTATTCATTGCATTTTGTGTCTGCATCAAGCTATTTTCGACAGCAGATAATGCAGATCCGGAAGAACCAAGACCACCGCTTAGAAGTCCCAAAGTAGCATTAAAACCGCTCATTACTTGCTGAGAGATATAATTTCTCTTATTGATATCAAAGTTATTCTCTATTGTATTTCTATTCTGAGCTAACCAAACGGCATAAGCATCATTCGAATAAGATACAGACGGATAAGGCGCTGTATCTATCGCATAAGATGAATCATATTTATTCGAAACCGAACCTTCACCATAGTTAAGCGGAACACCTCGCACTTTTGCTTCCGCTGTAGTAGTACCCAATAATCTTAAAATCCTATTATCAGTTGAGAACCATTCATAACGATAATCAACCGCTGAACCGTTATTATTAGATACAATCATCTGTAAGAACGGATAAGAGAATAATTTATTATTCTTTGGTGTATATCCGTTAATCGTTGAAGGCTTCTGAGCAAGATCCATTTCAATGATATTAGTATCAGATCTGACACCGGTCACATACATACAAACAGGATTCTGAGAATGCCCGGAAGCATCAAAATATACCTGATAATTGATAAAGATCATAGGATAAATCCACATATCAATTATATAATCAGTAAAACCATTACCATAAATGAAATTATAAACCTTCTTGAAGTAATCAGTTTTAGAATCAACCCCGGTTATATCTTCAGGATTCTCTATAAGAGGAACACAGAACAAGCCGACAGAATCAAGAATAACACCATCACGATAGAAGATCTTATTCAAATTATAATTACTTGCTTGTTCACCCGGATAAGGAAAACCACCTGTAGAAGTTACATTACCTTTTGCAAGATCCATCGTAGCCGAGATCAGAACACAATAACGAGCCTGAACACCTTGCACCGGATGATCTGTATCTGAGATAGTAACTAATGGATAATTTTCAAGTTCTGTCATTGTACTAAAATCAGGCTGCATTTCACCTGGTGATAATGATTCATCCGTAAATAGATCAACGCCGGCATCAGTATCAGAAGTGCAGCGATCCATGAAAGAAGGTAACAGATTGATATCGAATAACCATGTTTGAAGATCATCTATCTTATAATAGATATCACAACATTCATTATTGACATATCGGATATCTGTGATAAATGCATAGAAATTCTTATCTAAGAACGCTTCATTATTGAAAAGCATATACGAGCAGTTATATAAAGATCCATATGAAGCACCAACACGGATTCTATCTATACCTTGTGTACCACGCTGAAAACTGAAATCAGTGAATGTAATGCCTGAAGCAGATTCATAGAAATTCTTCTGATCTGCAAGCGATGCAAAATACAAAGTATGTTTATTATCAGAAGTATTGTGAATATTCCTTAATAACCTAACACGCGTTGAAGGCTGTATATATGACATATGATCATCACTCCGTTATAGATGTTACAGTGATCTGAATTGATTCACCTTTTGCAAGTGCATTGATATTAGCAACAGTAACCGCAGATGTA
>Ga0326512_10001778_pt1 | contig 16275 bp, 10 predicted proteins | sample 1_2617_0518_D_FD_203652 | JGI IMG/M metagenome (GOLD analysis project Ga0326512, IMG submission 203652) | Bovine rumen microbial communities from UC Davis, California, United States - 1_2617_0518 | ecosystem: Host-associated > Mammals > Digestive system > Stomach > Rumen | place: USA... | reverse complement strand
CTTCTGCAACGTGCGCACCATCGGCATCGAGACGTGGGCGACGGCTGCGCAGCTCGGCCCCAAGCCAGAGTTGCAGGTCGAGGTCCGCACCATCGACTACCACGGCCAGACGCAGGCCGTCTACCATGGGCGCGAGTACGACCTCAGCTATTCGAGCGCGCGCGGCGACAACACCGTCCTCACCTACGTAACCCATGCGAGGAACGACAATGCCTAGGCACTACTGGGTGGAGGAGGACCAGTTCGCCGCCGTCCTCGGGGACATCCTCGACGGCATCGCCGACGGCTCCGAGGAGGCAGTGTTCAAGCTGGTCCACGACGCCGTGCGCGAGGGCCGAGACGAGTGGCGGCGCAACGCTGCGGAACACGATGCCCTCTACCACGAGGGCAACTGGAAGTACGGCGAGCACGTGACGTACCGCACGCTGCGCAAGGGAGGCTCCGTCGAGGGCCACATCTTCTCGAAGAAGCCTGGTCTCCCGCACCTGCTGGAGAAGGGCCACGCCAAGAGCGGCGGTGGCCGCACGAGGGCCTTCCCGCACGTCAGGCCCGCCGCAGACTACGCCTTCCGCTACGTCCGCGAGCATCTGGGCGAGTACCTAGCGAAGGAGCTGTCATGAGCGCCAAGTCCAAGGTGTACCAGGCGCTCCTCGCCACAGGCATCCCCGGAAGGCAGGACGCCTACCCCGTCAAGAAGGCTCCAGCCCCGCCCTTCTTCGTCTACACGGAGGAGTCGGACGGCGGCTTCATCGCCGACGGCGTCGTCTACGCCATGCTTCCCCGATTCCACGTCGAGCTTTTCGAGAAGTCGTCCGATGCGGCGACCGAGGCGCTGATCAGGGACGCCATCGTCTCGCTGGGGTGCGTCCCCGACGAGACGGGCATCTGGTCCGAGTCCGAGGTCTGCCACATCGAGCAGTACGACTTCACCTACCACTACAGAGAAGAATAGGAGGCCACCATGGCCGAACTCTCCAAGGTCCGATTCGGACTCGCCAAGGCTTACTACGCCGTCATCAAGGATGACGGCACCTACGATACCCCCGTCGCCCTGCCCGGCGCCGTCTCGCTCGACCTCAACCGCGAGGGCAGCGACCCGACGACCTTCTGGGCCGACAACATCGCCTACTACGTGACCCCCGCCGCAAACGGCGGCTACACGGGCACGCTCACTCTCGCCATCGTCCCCGACTCCTTCAAGGTCGCCGTCCTCGGCGAGGTCGTGGACGACAACGGCATGCAGGTCGAGGTCGCCGACGCGACGCCCAAGTCCTTCGCGCTCATGTACGAGGTCGAGGGCGACGTCGACAAGAAGCGCTACGTCTTCTTCAACTGCTCCGCCCAGCGCGCCATCGCGAGCGCCAACACCAAGTCCGACTCCACCAACCCCGACACGCAGGACCTGGAGTTCACCGCCATCGGCAAGGACTTCACCTTCGGCGGCACCGGCGTGACCAAGAACATCGTCAAGGGCTCCGCCGAGGAGGCCGCTGCGGCGTTCGCCAACTGGTACACGGCGGTCCCGACCCCTACCAAGGCGTAGGCGCACCAGCGCATCAGTAACACGTTGAGACGGCCCCGTAGCGCATCCTGTCACTGCGCTGCGGGGCCTCTCGCATACCCAGACACAGACAGGAGTGTTTGACCATGCTCATCAGGTTCAAGAACGTGACGGGTCGCGGCGTCCACAACCCCCTCCGCTGGGGAGACGGGGACGACGTGCACGTGGCCGTCTGCTCCATGTACGCCATCAAGCTCTACGAGCAGGCCTTCATGGAGGACCCCAACTCGAAGCACCACTCGCTCATCAACGACGTGATGGACACGGGCGACAGCGGAGACGGGACGTTCTCGGCCCTCATCGGCATCGACTGGGACGCAGACATGAGGGCCACGTGGGCGATGCTGCGCTCGGGCGACCTCGCGGGCCTCAACGACAAGGTCTCGCAGACCCCCGACTACGAGGAGTTCGTCGCCTCCCACGCGGCTGACATCATCGACTTCTCGGACCTTCACGTGTGCGTCTCCCGCGAGATTGATGCCACCTTTCGTGCCCTGTCCTCCCGACTCGCTAAGGCAGCGAGGGAGCAGCAGGGACAGTAAGGCCACGACGCGCCTACCTTTCACGCAGGCGTACCTCGCGGCCATGAGGCTCGGGTACACCCGAGCCGACCTAGCGACCCTCCCGTACGGAGAGGTCATCTACGACCTCGCGGCCATGAACGAGGAGCCGAGCGAGGAGGCGTCGATAACGATGGCGACGCAGGAAGACATACGTAACATGCTTGGGTAGGTGATTCGCAATGGCCGAGTACGCTGGTCTTGAGATTCGCATCGGCGGTAACACTTCGAGCCTCAACAACGCGCTCAAGTCATCGACCAAGAGCGCGGCTGAGCTCCAGAGCCGAATCCGTCAGGTCACCCGAGCCATGCAGTTCGACCCCACGAGCCTCGGCAACGTCGACACGCGCATCCGCCTCACGGGGCAGCGCATGGAGAGCCTGCAAGTCAAGGCCCAGCTCGTGCAGAAGGCCATGGAGCAGCTCGGCGCCAAGTCGACTGGCATTACCGAAAAGGGCGTGGCGAAGACGGTCCAGCAGATCGCGCAGGAGACCGACAACCTCTCGCTCAGTGCCAAGCAGGCTGACGAGCGCTTCGTCGAGCTGCGCGACACCCTCGCGAAGGCCTACGAGATATGGAACCGCGCCGCCCGCAAGAAGGGCGTCGACTTCCTGCGCGACACGCTGGGCATCGACGAAGAGACCGCAGAGCGGCTCATGAGCACCAAGACGGGCATCGGCGCGCTCGTCGACGAGCTCAGGGAGATCAAGAGGTACCGCGAGTCCATCGGCGACAACCTCCACGTCATCAACCCCGAGGACATCGAGCGCGTCAAGCAGCTCAAGCAGCTCGACTTCCACGGCATGTTCGAGCGCGGCGTCGGCCTCGACGACATGGTCGCGCGGGCCCGCGACCTCGCGGTCGAGATTGACGGCAACGTGGTCGAGGCTGTTCGCGAGATGCGCGGCGAGTTCGTCAAGGCGCAGCAGGAGAAGGCTGCCTTCGACGACGCCTTGCAGTTCGAGCAGCTCGGCGTCGACGCCCAGCGCATCGAGTCCGAGATAGTCGGCCTCTCCAACACCATCCGCGAGCTCGGCGACAACGTCACCAACGTCTCAAGGGGCGCCGACTTCCAGCAGCTTGAGTCGCAGCTCCGCACCGTGGACACTGCGGCGGAGCGCGTCAGCGACGACCTTGAGCGCACGGAGCGCGCTCTTGAGCTCGACCCCGGAAACATCGACCTCGCGGTGCGGCGATTCTCCGACCTCCGCGAGCAGCTCGACCTCTCCGAGGACCGTGCGGAGACGCTGCGCAGGCAGCTCTCCCTGTTCGACACCTCCGAGGTGTCAGAAGCCGTAGCCGAGCACCGAGACCTCTCCAAGTGGATTGAGGAGGCCGCAGAGGCCGCCCGTCAGGCAGAGGTGGACTGGCGCAGCTCGCAGGCGACCGTCAGCAACCTCAGCGACCAGGTCACGAAGCTTGAGCAGCACATCGCCACGCTCGGCAAGAGCGCCGCGACGGCGAGCATGACCGAGGAGGTCGAGAAGTACGAGCGCGCCCTCGCGCAGCTCGCTGAGGCCGAGGAGGAGGTCATAAGGCAGGAGTCCGCGCATGCGGCGGCAGGCGTGCAGCTACACATGGTCACGACCAAGGCCGAGGAGGCCACCGCAGCCGTCGAGCAGCTCGACGCGGAGTACCGCGCGTTTGAGAAGTCGCTCGGCGAGTGGCAGGCGTACATGCACAGCCCAGGGCTCAGCGCCGACGAGGTCCAATACGCGCGCGACCAGATACGCCAGTTCAACGACCTGATGGCGGAGAACAGGAGCAAGGTCGCGGACGCCCGAAAGGCAATGGGGGACTACCAGCAGGCAATCGGGGTCTGGGAACAGAAGGTCAAGTCCGCAGAGACGGCAGTGGGCAACGCCAAGGCCGAGGTGAGCAAGCTCAGGACCGACATCAGCAAGCTTGAGGAGACTGGCGAGGTCAAGGCGTTCAAGAACTTCGACGAGGAGGTCTCCGGATGCAGGAGCAGCCTCGAAAGGTTGAAGGGCGACCTCGAAGCCGCGAAGGACAGGGAGGAGGAGCTCGCCAAGGCCTACAAGTCGGCGAATACCGAGAACAACCTCGCGAAGTCGACCAAGAAGGTCAAGGAGCTTGAGCTCGGCGTGGCCGACGCCGAGAACGCCGCAAGGAGCGCCAAGGAGGCGATGGAGGAGTTCGGCAACGCCCGACTCATCCAGCCCTCGACGCTCAAGTCCATCGGCATGACCCTCTCAGCGACGCTCACGCCGCTCCTGACGGGCGTCGGCTACAGCATGCTCGACGCCAGCTCGACGGTCGACGCCGCCTACCGCGACATGCGCAAGACGGTCGACGCCACCGAGGAGCAGTTCGAGGACCTGCGCGAGGCCGCCATCAACTTCTCGCGCACCCACGTCACGAGCGCCGACCAGATTCTCCAGATCGAGGCAATCGGCGGCGAGCTCGGCGTGGCCGTGGAGAACCTTGAGACCTTCGCCGAGGTCGTGAGCAACATCGACGTCGCCACCAACCTCGACACGGAGGGCGCGGCGACGGCGCTCGGCCACCTCGCGAACGTCCTGCACCTCACCGAGGAGGACTACGTCGGATTCTCCGACGCCCTCGTCCGACTGGGCAACAACGGCGCCTCAACCGAGACCGAGATCGCCAACATCGCCGAGCGCATCGGCGCTATGGGCGCAATCGTCGGCATGTCGGCGCCCGACGTGCTCGCGTGGGCGAGCTCCATCGCCAGCACGGGCCAGAACGCCGAGGCCGCAGGCACCGCAATCTCCAAGACCATGTCGTTCTTCGAGACGGCGGTCGCGGCTGCGGGCGGCACCATCGACGCCAGCTTCGGCGCCATCGACGCCGCAGTGCAGGAGGGCGGCAGCTCGCTCGTCGTGTTCTCCAACCTCATGGGGCAGACGGCGGAGGAGTTCGCGCAGGCTTGGGAGACCGACCCGACGGCTGTCTTCGACGAGATCACGGCGAAGGTGGACGAGGCCAAGGGCTCGCTGCAAGGCATCGCCGACGTGGCTGGCATGACCGCCGACGAGTTCGCTAAGACGTGGGACTCCGACCCGACGGCTGCCATGGAGGCCTTCATCAAGGGCCTGAACGGCATCGAGGCCTCCGGCGGCTCCGCAGACGCCGTGCTACAGCAGTTCGGCATCACGTCCGTCCGCCAGAAGCAGGCCATCGAGGGCCTCATGCAGACCATCGACGGCCTCGACAACAACCTCCAGATGTCCGAGAACGCATGGAACGGCATCTCGGACCAGTGGGGCGAGGCTGGCGACGCCGCGAACGAGGCCGCGAAGAAGGCCGAGGGCTTCTCGGGCCAGATTCAGATAATGAAGAACATGTGGCAGATATTCCTCTCCGAGCTCGGGGAGGGAGCCGTGCCCATCATCAAGACGGTCTCAGGCGCCCTCGAAGGGCTGTCCTCGTGGTTCTCAAGCCTCGGGCAGTCCACCAAGACCAGCATCGTCATGCTCGGCGGCTTCGCGACGGCGCTCGGCCCCCTGCTGTCGATGAAGGCGACCTTCTCCGAGGCCGTCATCAACGTCAAGAAGTGGGCCGCCGAGACCCTCAACGCCACCGCCCTGGTCAAGTCGGCGTTCGCCGCAGGAGGCGAGGAGGCCGTTCTCGCGCTCACGGGCGCGATGACGGGCGCCACCAAGGCCAAGCTCATATTCGAGCAGCTCGCCCTCAGCATGTCGAAGACCATCATGTTCGGCGCGGCCATCGCTGGCGTCGCCATCCTCATCAGCGAGCTCAACAGGGCCCGTCAGGAGATGGAGACCCACATCGCCGCCACCAAGGGGCTGATGGACGCCCTCGACGGCGTCGGCAAGTCCTCGTCGGTGGCCGCAGGCGCGTTCGGCACGCTCAACATCTCCATCGGCGCCCTGTCCGCAGACGCGGGCGAGTACGAGGAGAGGCTGGCGAGCCTCAAGCAGACCATCGAGGACTCCAACAAGCAGTTCGGCAACTACTCGGGCCAGCTCAGCTACTACGCCGACACCATCAGCGAGCTGGGCGGCAAGGCGGAGCTGACCGAGGGCGAGACGTACAAGCTCAAGGCGGCGCTTGAGGCCGTCAACGAGGAGTGCGGCACGACCTACGGCCTCGACCAGTACGGGAACATCATCGACACCCAGACTGGCAAGGTGCAGGAGCAGACCGACGTCATCAACGCCAACATCGAGGCCCGCAGGCAGCAGGCGCTCATCGACTACTACAGCGACGACTACTCCCAAGCGGTCGGCGAGTACGCCGAGGCGCAGGACAAGCTCAACGTCGCTCAGGAGGAGTACAACAAGCTCATCAGCGACGCCGGCAGGCAGGCGTACTTCGACCACGCCAAGGAGGTCTACGGCGCGGCCTACGACGAGGCCAAGGTCCAGGCGGCCTACAACCTAAAGGTCGAGAAGGCCGCTGGCGTAGTCCAGCAGTACACGACCGAGGTGGACGCCGCAGGCAAGGTGGTCGAGACGCTCGACGGCAAGATTGCGGGTGCGACCGACAGCCTCAACAACGCCAACAAGGTCATCGAGGACGCCGCCAAGGCCCAGCAGGAGCTTGAGAAGCGCACCGCGACGGTCACGGCGGACGTCACGGGCAACATGAAGCGACTCTCCGACGCGCTCACCACGAGCGGCGGCACGGACGCCGACTTCAACTCCATCGCCGAGGGCCTTGAGGCCATCCACGTCTACGCCGAGGAGATGAACGACGTAGACATGAGCAGGCTGGTGTCCTCGTTCAACGACGTCGGCTACTCCATGAACGACGTGATCGCGGCCCTTGAGGAGGGCGGCGTCCAGATGACCACGTGGAACTCCGCGCTTGAGTCCGCTCCTGGGGCCGCCGAGAACATGGGCAGCGTCACCGCCGCCGCCTTCCAGTCGATGTACGAGGTGGCTGGCAGCAGCCTTGAGGGCACCATGACCCTCATCGCGGGCCTCGACACCGTCGAGGTCGGCGACAAGACCTTCTACGTCGGCGACAACGGCTCAATCATCGACGAGCAGGGCCGCGTCTACGACCTCGACAAGGACCTCGCGGACATCCCCGACGAGGTCATCACCACGCTCGCGGGCGAGGACAGCGACCTGAGAGACAAGATTCTGACCAACAAGCAGAACCTCATCGAGCTCGACCAGATGTCGGCCACCCCGACCATCGGCGTGGTGGACTACGCGAGCGCGAAGATTGACTACATCAACAGCAAGCTGTCGTCGCTCGCGAACAGGTACACGAGCACGACCATCTCCGCGAGCACGCAGGCCACGGGCGGCATGAACGGCAGGCCCGTCATCCCGCGCCACGCCACGGGGTACATCGCCACGGGCCCGACGCTCACCAACCAGGGGTGGATAGGCGAGGACGGCGTCGAGGCCGTCGCCAACTGGGCCACGGGCGGCGCGGTCGTGCCGCTCACCAACAAGAGGTACATGCTGCCCATCGCCGACGCCATCGCGAGCGGCATGGCGGAGCGCGGCTACGGCAGGGACAGCGGCACGCACGTAACCGTCAACCTCAACTACAGCGCTGGCGAGGACGCAAACCAACTGGCACGCGACCTCGCGAGGGCGATAAGCATGCACAAGGCTACGAGAGGCAGGTGGTAGCGAGTGGCAGACGAGGTCGAGATCACGGGCAGGTGCAAAGACAAGGTCATGAACCTGTCCGTGCCCTCCCTCTCCTTCGACGAGGACCAGAAGTCCCTCACCGTCAAGACGTCGTGGAAGATTCCCTCCGACCTCACCGCGAAGACCAACCCCCGCAGGGCCGAGAACTTCTCGTCGTGGGTCGGCATGTTCACCACCGCCCCCGACATCTCGCAGGCGGACCTCAACCCGCGCCCCGGCGACTACCACTACACCATCAATGCGGCGTACGGCCCGAACATCACCTCCTACGAGGGGACGATGGGCATCTCGAAGTTCTTCCCGTACAGCCTCAAGGGCCCAAAGCTCAAGATGATGTACTGCTACGTCACCAACTGGAACTGGCGAGGAGACCTCGACTGGCCCGAGAAGGCGTACACCAGCATCAACATCGTCCCGCCCGACGCGCTCTCCATCACCGAGCCCGAGTTCAACGACGAGACGGGCCACGTCTCGTGCGAGCTTGAGCGCGAGAACACGTCGGGTGCCAAGCACTGCGTGTCGATGTACTACCGCAGGGCTTGCTACGACTCCTCGACGGGGAACTGGGCGGCGGTCAAGGAGGTGCAGAGCGACTTCGCCAAGGAGGTCACCGACTCCGTGGACGTCTCGGGCGTCGGCACCATACAGGGCGACCGCTACTGGCGCTACCGCATCTACGGCCACGCCAACGGCATCGGCGGCACGAGCAAGAAGGACACCGAGCGCAACCTCTACATCTCGCAGCCGAAGACGCCGACTATCGGCGTCACGGTCGCGGGGACGAACGCCAACTCAAGGGTGTCCGTCTCCATCAAGGCGAACGCCACCACCGAGCACCCCGTCACCGGCATGCGCCTGCAGGTTCTCCGCTCGTCGCAGTGCACCACCGCTGCGCAGGCTGTGGCCGACGACAACTGGGACGACCTCGACTCGGTCGACGACGGCCAGTGCACGTGCCTCGTGGCGTTCGTGTCCGACGTGCGCCCCGATCCCGACACCTACACGTGGGTGCGCGTCAAGACGTGGAACCTCTCGGAGACGAGGCCGATACTACAGAACTGGTCGGCCCCCGTCAGGCTCAGGGCGCTTGAGACCAAGTCGCCCACCGCGTCCAACGACACGTGCGGCATCATCTCCATCGTGCCCGCCAAGGACGGCACGTCTGCTGCCTTGCGGATAGGCTGGAACGAGGACGTCGAGAACACGGGCACCGAAATCTCGTGGGCCACGTCGCCCAACGCATGGTCCGCCACGAGCGGGCCGTCGACGGCGACCTCCACGGAGAAGGGCACCAAGTCGCAGAACACGGGCTGGGCGCTTGAGCGGACGTACACCCTCAGCGACCTCACCCCCGGCACGACCTACTGGGTCAGGGCGAGGCGGTACCTAGAGGGAAGCGGCGACACCACCTACACCGCCTACTGCGTGGCGTGGACGGTCAAGCCGCAGGGTGCCGACAACGACAAGTGCGGCATCGTGTCGTGCACGCCCGGCAAGGACGGCGTCACGGCAACGGTCGTCGTGGGCTTCGACGAGGACTCGGCCAACACGGGCACCGAGCTCACGTGGTCGACAGACCCGAACGCCTGGTACTCGAACGTGCAGCCCGAGACCCTCACCGTCACGTGGGAGGACCCGTCGAGGGTCTCCTTCGCGTGGCCCAAGACCACGACCATCTACCTCAGAGGCCTTGAGCCCAGCACCACGTACTATCTGATGGCGAGGCGCTACCTAGAGGCTGGCGGCTCGACCACCTACAGCCCCATGTCAAAGCAGGCCTCCCTCACGACGCCCGACGGCAGGTCGGACGAGGCGGCCTACGACAGGGTCGGCATCGTGTCCGCAGAGGCGGGCGAGGACGGCACCTCTGCTGACCTCGTCATCGGCTGGACCGAGGACACGCGGTACGAGGGCACGGAGGTCACGTGGTCCGACCGCGAGGACGCATGGGAGTCCACCGAGCAGCCGAGCAGCTTCAACGCCACGTGGTCAGACCCCGAGCCGAGGTCGACCGCATGGAAGTCCACGCAGCTCGTGCACGTCGACAAGCTTGAGCAGGGCACGAAATACTGGTTCAGGGCGAGGCGCTACAACTCCGAGCGCACGTCTGGCTGGTCCGACGTCGTGACGGTCATACCGTCCGTGAAGCCATCGTCGGTGACCCTCGTCTCTCCCGCGTTCGTCGAGAGGGGCAGGGCCGTCGAGCTCTCGTGGTCATACGGTGGCGGCTCAGAGCAGACCGCATGGCGCGTCATGAGCGGCGACATAGTGGTCGCCTCGGGCGACGACCCCGTCACGGGATGCGTCGTGGACGCCGAGAGGCTCCGCGAGCTCACCGAGGGCACGGACTCGATAGCGCTCCGCGTCGAGGTGTCCACCAGCGGCGACTTCGTGGCCTCCGACGAGGTGACCCTCGGGATAGCCGACAGGCCGACCGTCGGGCTCGCCGACGTCTCGGCCACGACCCAGCCGATCTCGATACCCGTCACCGCCTCGTCGGGCAACTGCTACGTGACCATGGTCGTGGCGGCCATGGGCGCTTCCGGCAGCTCGCCCGCAGGCAACAGGGACCAGCCCGCAGGGGACACCATCTGGTCTGGCGTCACGAGGCCTGACTGGGCGGGCAGCGGGCCCTACTCCGCGACGGTCGCCATAGAGTCGGGCCTCGACTTCTGGGACGGCGCGAGCTACATCGTGTCGGCGGTCGCGACCGACCCCGTCACGGGGCTCTCGTCCGACGTCGCGTACTCCTACGTCGACGTCGGCTGGACCCACAAGGCTGGCATGCCGGGCGAGGCTGTCATAGCGCCCTACGACGTCACCGACGACAAGGGCGTCCGCAGGCTCGGCTGCACGGTCGAGCTGGTCGCCCCCGTGGACTACGAGGCAGGCGACGTGTGCGACGTGTACAGGGTCACCTCCGACGGCCCCGCACTCGTGGCCGACGGCGTGCAGTTCGGCACGACCATCGACGACAAGTACGCGGCGCTCGGCGACGCGCACTACCGCGTGGCGACGAGGACGAGGGACGGCGACCTCGACTGGGTCGACTTCCCCTACACGCTCCCGTGCTCCTCGCTCCGCATCGACTGGGGAACGGGAAGCGTCGACCTCCCGTACAACCTCACCTGGAGCGACTCGTACAAGAAGGACTTCGAGGGCGTCACCGACATGACGGGCGTCACCGAGGGCTACTGGAACAGCGGCATCGAGCGCAGGCAGTCGCTCTCCACCGACCTCATAAAGCTGAGGGACGGCGAGAGGGCCGAGGCGCTGAGGGCACTCGCGAGGTACGCGGGGCCGTGCTTCGTGCGCACCCCTGACGGCAGCGCCTACCAAGCCGACGTGCAGGTCTCGGGCATCGACACGGCCTACAACGACGGAGCGATAGGCGTCGCCATCGACGCCACCGAGGTGGCCCTCACCAAGGAGTTCATGATCAACATCGGGGGAGACGAATGATTGACTGGTCCAAGGGCTACTCGTGCGCATGGCACCTCTACGAGGTAAACCGAGCCACGTGGGCCGATGGGCCAGAGGTGGCCTCGGTGCGGTCGGCCAGCGTGGAGCGCGACTGCACGGGCGAGGAGCCGCTCATAGACTCAGGAACCATTGACCTCGACAGCCCCGTCGGCACCGACTGGGAGGAGCGCTACGTGCGCCTCGTCATGGTCGCCCGACAGGGCGTCGAGGTCGAGAGGGTGGACGTCGCCACGCTTCTAGCACCGAAGAACGGCGGGACGATAGACAGGGGCACCGACTCGGCGTCCCTGTCCTGCCTCTCGGTGCTGTGGCCCGCGTCCAAGACCACGCTCGCGCCCGGCACCTTCGCCCCGAAGGGATGCGACGGCGCTGCGTGGGCTGCGCGGATGCTCTCGTCCGCCATCAACGCGCCAGTCACGAGCAACGGCTCGTTCATCCTCGACGAGCACTACGTCTTCGACCTCGGCACGTCCGCGCTCTCTGCGGCGTGGAAGCTCGTGAACGCAGGCGGATTCACCATAACCATCGACGGCAGGGGACAGGTCGAGATAGGCCCGAAGTCCACCACGCCCGCGCTGGCGCTTGAGGCCGCGAGCGCACGGCTGCTCATGCCGTCCGTCTCGTACGAGCTCGACTGGTCGGTCGTGCCGAACAGGTACATGGCGATGGAGGAGGAGGTCTACGCCGAGGCCGTCAACGACGACCCGACCAGCCCCACGTCCATAGCGACGAGGGGCTACGTCAGGGACCCAGACGACGGCATAGACGACGCTCCCGTGAGGGTCAACGGCGAGTCACTCCAAGGCTATTGCAGGCGGAGGCTTGAGGAGGAGTCGGTCATCACCGACACCCGCACCTACAGGCGCAAGTGGTGGCCGAGCGTGAGCCCTGGCTCGCTCGTGTCGGGGACCCTCTCCTCCGTGGGCATCGAGGGCGAGATGAGGGTCGAGCGCCAGTCCATCGAGTGCGGCGCTGGCCTGTTCGTCGACGAGGTCGCGTCGAGGGAGGTTCACGCATGGCTAAGGTCATAGACGCCCCGACGACTTGGGGCTTCGTCGACGCCATCACGGAGTCCTCCGGTGCCAAGCCGAGCCAAGAGGCCATCGTCACCGTATCCCGCAGGGACGGCAGCGGCAAGGTCTGGGTGCGCTTCGACGGTCAGACGAGGGACACACCCGTGGCCGTGGAGCTGCAAAGGGTGAGCGTCGGCGAGAGGTGCAAGGTGTCCGTCCACGGCGGGCGCGTGACCATCGTCGGCAACTCAAGCTCGCCCGCAGTGGGAAGCGACGCGGTCGACGAGGCGATAGCTCCGACCAAGAAGGTGGCGGAGACATCGGTATTCATGGCACGCGAGGCCAAGCTCGCGGCAAACAGCGCCATCTCCGACGCTGGCATCGCGAGGGCCTCTGCGGACACGGCAGTGAGGGACGCGGCCACCGCCAAGGTGTCTGCGGACAGCGCCGTCGCGGACGCGGCGTCTGCCAAGGCCAGCGCACAGGTGGCGCAGGACGCGGCTGGCGTGGCCCAGCAGGAGGCCGAGGCGGCAAGCGCGAGCGCGGCGCAGGCCAACACGGCGGCGAACGACGCGCTGACGCAGCTCGGCGTGGTGCAGGACGTGACGGGAACCCTAGCTTGGGTGACCGAGCACGGGACGTACGAGAAGACCAAGGACACGTCCGTCCAAGACGGCAAGGCCTACTTCGTGCGCACGGGCTCGGAGCCCTACACCTACGTGGCGGTATCCGACCCCAAGGACGCGGACATCGCCAACTACTACGAGCTGACGATAGACGAGGCCCTGTCCCAGTACGTGTCCAGCCACCTCGCGCTCACCGACGCTGGCCTCTACGTCACCAAGGACGCCAGCGGCTACCGCGTGCTGCTCGCAAACGACGGCATGTCGGTCGTGGACCCGCAGGGCCACACCGTCGCCAAGTACGGCGAGGGCACGACATTTGCCGCAGACCGAGACTGGTACGTGGGCAGCTCAAAGGCGTTCGTCTTCTACGACGCCAGCGAGGGCACGCTGCAAATCGGCGGCTCGGACGTCACCATAGGCGGCAAGGCACCCGCCGACCTGCTCACCTCGCTCGACGTGAGCGTGACGCAGACCAGCACGGGCGCTGACATCACCGTCAACGGCGACACAGTCTCGATCACGAACGGCCAGAACGGCACCGACGGCAAGACCTACTACACGCACATCCGCTACTCGGAGAGCGCGGACGGCACGGGCCACGTCGCCTCGCCGACCGCCTCGACCGTCTACATCGGCACCTACACTGGCACAAGCTCGACCGCGCCCAGCTCCAAGACCTCGTACAAGTGGAGCAAGTACGTGGGCAAGGACGGCAACGACGCCGCGCCCCTCACCGTCACCGCGACCTCGACAGAGTACCAGCTCTCCACGAGCGGCACCGAGGTGCCGACGGGGGAGTGGAGCGCGACGCCGCTCGCACCCACGCAGACCGAGTTCCTCTGGACGAAGACGACGCTCACGTTCAGCGACGGCACCACGGCCACGAGCTACAGCGTGGGCGGCTTAGCTGGCGCGAAGGGCGACAAGGGCGACCAGGGCGACACGGGCCCCGAGGGCATCGTGTCCGTCACGCCCGACGCAATCGACTGGGACGCCAGCACGGCGACGCTCCGCGCGACGCTGTGGGTCAACGGCGAGGACGTCCATCCGACAGCGTGGTCATGGACCAAGAACCTCGACAGCACGGTGCTCGGCACGGGCCAGACGCTTGAGGTCACCGACCTCGACGCGACGTACCGATGCACGGTCACATGGTAGGGAGGCGCGAATGCCGACACAGACTGGCACGATAGACCTCCGCTCGGGCAACGCGATCAGGCTCTACGCCGAGCAGGGCTTCTCGTCGCTCGACGAGAAGTACGTCGAGCAGTCCGAGATTGACTCAAAGGCCGACGAGATTCGCGGCGAGGTCCGCAAGGAGATTTACGAGCTCGACGAGAACGGCGAGCCGACCTCCACGGCGAGGTGGGTGGCGGCCATCACCGAAAGCGCCACCAGCATCACGTCCAGCGTCGAAGGCAGCTACGCCACAAAGAGCGACCTCAAAAACGAGGTGACGGCCCGCACCAACTTCCAGCAGAGCACCAACGACTTCATCGCGACCATATCGCGCGACTACGCCACCAAGGACGAGGTGGCAACCCTCGTCCGCGCCTACGACAACGGAGTGCTCGTCTGCAAGAAGGGCCAGACGGTTGGTGCGCTCGTCAACGCGGACGGCAGCTTCGACGTGGTCACCGTCTCGTGGGAGGGCGAGGACGGCGGCACCCCGAACGCCGTGACGCAGGCCCCGCTCACGCACATCGCGGGCGACGTCGCGACGTTCGGCAGCAGGTCGGGCGCGTTCGTCGCCATCGAGACGGTCGAGGTCGAGGACACGTCAGGCCAAGTCTCCACGACAAGGCAGCTCGGGTTCTACGACGGCACGAACCCAGACAAGGACCCGCAGCTCGTGGCCTACATGAGGAACGGCCTGTTCTACGTCGCAAACACCATGGTGCTCCACACCATGCGCGTGGGCGAGGACGACCCGACAACGCAGGACGTGACCGAGGGCTGGGAGTGGAAGTACCAGTCCGCTGGCTCGACCAAGGGCAACCTGACGCTAAGGTGGGTGGGCTAATGGGCACTTACTTCTACGGTGGCGTTACGAACCACTGGCGTGCGTGCGGCGAGTACGCCGTGACGACCTACGACGAGTATTGCAAGATCGACCTCAACGCGGGTGCCCAGTCGCAGGCCTGGGGCTTCTCCATCTCCTATGTCGACTGCACGGCGTCCATCAGCGGCAACGCGAAGACGACGTATGACAACGACTTCGACACCGGCAGCGGCACCACGACGGTCGTGTGGATGGCGTATCACTCCGTGAACGTTACCCGCACGCACAGCGCCCAGACCGTAACCATCTACTCCTACGTCGACAACCACTCCGGCTACATGAACGGCAATTCGTACGCCGAGGCGAAGGTCACCGTTCCTGCGAGGGCCAGCTACACGGTCTCCTACAACGCAAACAAGGGCAGCGGCGCACCGTCCAGCCAGACCAAGTGGTACAAAGAGGACCTGACACTCAGCTCGACCAAGCCGACGAGGACGGGATACACGTTCCTCGGGTGGTCGACCTCGGACAAGGCCACGAGCGCGACGTATGCCGCTGGCGGCAAGTACACCGCCAACAGCGGCGCGACCCTCTACGCCGTGTGGAAGGCCGACACCTACACGGTCTCCTACGTGGCAAACGGCGGTACTGGCACCACCACGGCGCAGACCAAGACCTACGACGTCGCGTTGCCGCTTCATGCGGCGCTCTCCCGTGCGAGCTCGTCCACGAAATACACCGTCACGCTCAACGCGAACGGCGGCTCGTCGACTGGCGACTCCGACAACAAGCTCGAATCGAACAAGACCGTCACGTTCACGTGGGCGGGCTGGAAGTCCTCCGCAGACAACAGTGTCTACGCCGCAGGGTCCAACTACACGCTCAACAAGGCGACCACCATGACCGCGCAGTGGACGTCCAAAGAGTCCGGCGGCTCGGTCACGCTGCCAACGCCGACCCGCGCCAGCTACACGTTCAGCGGGTGGTACACGGCGGCGACAGGCGGCAGCAAGGCAGGCAACGCGGGGGCTTCGTACACGCCTACGGGCAACGTCACGCTCTGGGCGCGGTGGTACCAGTCGAGCTGGACGGTCTCGTACAACGCCAACACCACCAGCCCCGTGGAGAACATCCCCAGCTCCCAGACCAAGACGCAGGGCTCGACGCTGACCCTCAGCTCGACCGTGCCCACGCGCACGGGTTACACGTTCCTCGGGTGGAACACGTCGAGCACGGCCACGACGGCGACCTACCAGCCGGGCGGCTCGTACACGGCTGACGCCGCCGCCGTGCTCTACGCCATATGGCGGGAGAACACCTTCACCATCACGTACAACGCAAACGAAGGCACGCGGGCACCAGCGGCCACGACCAAGTGGTACACCAAGGACGCCACGATCACCACGGGC